>JGI24891J29808_1000073_pt1 | contig 133778 bp, 137 predicted proteins | sample FreactcultuFSWF8_FD_29808 | JGI IMG/M metagenome (IMG submission 29808) | reverse complement strand
GAACCCGGGACCACTCGCAATTGGCTTAGAGTTTTCAAGAAACAGCAGAAGCTGTATCTCCCTAAGCGAGTATCATACCGCTAGACCACGAGACCTGATCAGGAATGCTGATGTTGTTGAATTGTGCTTCGCTAGTACAGGATATGTATCTGCAACAACGTGGATTGTGCTTCTGATTGATTTCGAACTTGACGAGCCAGACTTCGAACAAAAGCATACAACCATGCTTCGGAAGTATGTCTTCACAGAGTATGCCATCGTGACTTTGGCGGTCTGGGAAGATGTTTTGTACCAGCAGGGCTTCGAGACGTCTTGTAGGTATAACATGCGAGATTTTGCGACAGGACTAAAGCAAATGCTTACAGCCGAAAGCTTGGTTTCGAAAGGGCTATGTCTTCCATCCGAGATTTGTTCGGCTCAAGTCCAGTCAGATGATAGACAACGTGACCCCATCAGTCGCGGCGTCATGTACTGCCTGAAACACATAGGATCAGAGGATCAGGTCGTATCCGGGAAGCCGACAAGCTGTATCGTAACAAAATGTGTCGCAGAATGGTAACATCCACACTCTCGCTCCTCTACCTGTTTGGTGGTCTCGAGTCGTCCATTTTTCGCTGCCTAGATGGATCTCAAAGCCCTGGTCAGGCTATCTCTGTGTCATTCACGAACCCTGTTATGTCCTGATCTGGCCACTCCTTATGATCTTTGCAAATGGTGCGGCAGTTCCACTCCGGGATAATTGCAGGGAACGGTAGAGACTCTGTCGACTACTTCAGTGCCCGTTGCGTCAGATTTGCTTCGACTAATAACGTTGCAGATACTTTGCTCTTAGTGACATCAAATCGTTGCAAGGCTATGGCAAGAGAGAATCATGACTCCAGATACCACAGATTGCTTGGTAGTTAGAATGAGAACGTGGAGAGATGAGACAATCGAATTGAGATCGGTCCCGAACAAAGCGTAAGTCGAGTGAAGATCGTGCCAATGATTGACCTAAAGCGACAAGTTGTATGGCTGCGACTTCCTTACGACATCTGAGCAGTAGCAGCTCAAGATGACAGTGCGCCTTCCTCATCGGCCTGGCCGGATAGGTGCAACAATGTTGGCAAGGATCCATAGAAAGTCCTGCGAAGTCTCAATGGCTGTAGCGGCATGACTATCCGACAAGGCATTCTGAAATTTGCAGATCTCGAAAATATCGAGGTCTTCCTATGTTCGAACTTGACTAGGGACCATCAAGGACGGCCGCGTGGAGAGATTGAATTTGATCGTCATAGAGCTGGGAGAACTCCAAGAAGTGCATCTGTTTGATAGAGGTTTGGGTGGTGAAGGTGTACTTGCTGATGACATGAGAGAACACTTCCCGGGATGGGTTTTGGCCTGTACAACTTCAGGAAAATAGGTTTCTCTCGGCAGGATGTCCATTGCTTGTGCACCAAAAGCGCATCAGCGCATAGCGTCGAGGGAGTGGCAAGCGATGGCGAAGAAGTGTAGTCAGTTGTTCCAAGACCTGAATTATACTCGTGGGCTATGGTTGCCGACGACAGGTTCTAGAGGGCGTTGCATGGCTGATGCCATGGTCAGGAGGTCGTTCGTGATGAGCAGCGAGGACGATCCTAAGAAGCAAATGTGCCTTGCAATACGGGCAGCGTTGTCTGCTGCTCTTCTTGTGCATCATCTCAATGACGCATGCCTGTGATGAGCGGGTAACCGTAATAGGACATCGCGACATCAGTGACGGTTGTTCACATAGTAGTCACTAGGCCGGTGTGTGCAAGTGGGCGGTATCGAACTTCGAGTGAGCAAGTATCATTACAAGATATGTGAAAGTAGATATGAGCGTGGTGATGATGATGATGGGGTTGCCGGGTCAAAGGCGTTCATCGGCCGAGTGAAGCTGGTCGCCACCGTAGAGGGGGAAGTCTGCAACACACCATCGCAGAGCATGATCTAGAGCAAGCAAGCAGATGGTAGAAGGCGATAGACTTCACCATCAGAAGCAAAAGGAAGCACATGACATGTTGCAGAGTAGAAGTGATGGCCGGTGATGGTCGAGTGAGAGGCAAAGCACGGACGAATAGAGTTACTAAGCGGGTGCCAAGGCTCTAGTTTGCCCACAGTAGGCAAATTCAGCGGGAGCTTTATCCTCGCCTTTGCCCCGACTCTTTTGACCTGTCGACCGCGAGCCTACCTGCGAACCAGCACAGTCAAACACTCCAACCACTTACGCAGAGACTTTTTCATCAAAAACTCGTCAATTCAATACCGTCAAGATGGTAAGACCGACTCTCTCGGACCTCTGAGGCGCGCGCTGGACCACGGGTGGCAAATTCGACCGAAGACATCGAGAAGCACACGACATGAGCGACAATTATCAATCTACCATCGAACCCCGTCAATATCGCACACGGACAATCGATTCCCTCGCATAGCGAAGCGCTGTCAAGTCGCCGGAATATGTCGTCACCCGCCACCCGTCCACAGCGTCGCATCTCAGAACATCCGAACCTCGATATTGGCGCAAAGAGTTGGACTGACAGAGTGCCTTGTAGGTTCTCGCAGTCGATCTCCTCAACCCCACCCCTCAGGCCGAGGCCCGCAAGCACAAGCTGAAGGTGCGTACATCTGGACTTTGAATCAATCACACAAACACCATCTGACTTTACCCAGATGCTTGTCCCCGGCCCTCGCTCCTTCTTCATGGACGTCAAGTGCCCCGGTTGCTTCACCATCACCACCGTCTTCTCGCACGCCCAGACCGTCGTTGTCTGCGCCGGTTGCTCCCAGGTCCTTTGCCAGCCCACCGGTGGTAAGGCCCGCCTGACCGAGGGCTGCTCTTTCCGCAGAAAGTAAACGCCTCGTTGAACCAAAACAAAAAGAAAAGCATGGCTTTGGTTTTCGTAACGAGAAGTGGATGATGGATGAGGGTTGGACGGACGCAAATTATCAATCAAGCGGAATGGAATCCAATCAAGATGCACACACAACCAACAATGGTCAGCCGCGCGCATTGTGGATAGAAGAGGGAAACGCTCTCGCCCCCCAAAAAAAGCAACATGTTTCATGACCCAAACCCCGACAACCGTCGTCACAAAAAGGGAGTTCCGGATATCCAAGGCCTGAGCCACGGCTTTTTTCGTTTTCTCCTTTTTAACTGGTCTTTTGCTATCGTCAATGGAGTTTTTACTTCTTTCTTTGCTGTTCTCCTGTACATGTTGCATAGTGGAGATGAGATGGCATCGCCTACTTGTCTTCTAACGTTGGTACGTTGAGGAGCGAGGAGTTTGTATGCTATTGAGGAAGCCTACCTTTGCTTGCCTTGTTTTAGCTGCGCAAATTGATTTGTCCTCTGCTTGAAACTCGATGCTCGATAGTCTGACGTGACACGTGAAATGGTAAATGCTAGCCCTATTGTTTGAAGCGGAGAGCGATGGAACCCTGCATCATCGTGCGTGGTGGTGAAGATCATCAGTGTTTCAAGTGCCAACGACTCCTCCATCTCTCATACTTGAAATGCCATCGCAAGTCGTGACATGAGCTCATGCAGGTTCAACGGGCAGTCCTACAGACAATTCGCGATGGCACGAGTCGATGAATCGGGCGTAGCACATGCAGAATGACTAGCGCCGTCGCATAGCATCCGCATGGGCGGCTACAAGAGAAAAGGAGGCCGCACCACGACTGACAAGGCAAGAACACAGTGTCGCCAGAATGACAACGAGATATACACCACAGGAATGGCGCGCCATCATCTCAGAGGTTGCGCGCGAGCTCGAGGTCTATGAACAAGATTACTGCCCCGACATGAGCAAAATCGACATTGCCCGCACCATCGACCACACGCTACTCAAGCTTGATGCAAGCCCTAAGCAGATTGACGAGCTTTGTGGTGAGGCCAGAATAGCAAACTTTGCTGTACGTTCTCTTCGCTCGTCTACACTTCACGGCGCTGACAAAGTTCTTTCCAGAGCGTCTGCGTACGGCCCAACTATGTCGCCCAAGCGCATGCCAACCTCAAAGGCAGCGAAGTCTTGATCGCCAGCGTAATCGGCTTCCACCAAGGCACCCAAGACACATACTACAAGCTGCAAGAGACTCGGATGGCCCTGGCTGCCGGTGCACACGAACTTGACGTCGTCATCAACTGGCCTCAACTCAAGCAACAGGAGTACAGCGAAATCTACCACGAACTCGCTCTGATCCGCTCCATGGCCCCACAGCCGACCATCCTCAAACTCATCTTTGAGACCTCGCAACTCTGCTCCAGGGAAATGGTCGCCGCTTGTGCCATCGCCTCGGCCGCCAACTTCGATTTCGTAAAAACCTCTACAGGCTTTCTCGGACACGGCGCAAGAGTCGAAGACGTCAGACTGATGCGTGCTGCGTGCGACTATCTGGCAGACAAACGTACCGACGGTCACAGAATGAAAGTCAAAGCCAGTGGAGGCGTGAGGACGGCCGAAGATGCCACCACTATGCTCAAGGCGGGTGCCAGCAGGCTGGGCACTAGTGGTGGTGTATGGATCGTCAAAGAAAGCAAGGAACAAGGAGTCAGAAAGTCAAGCCCCGTGCAAAGCGAGAGACGAGACTCGAGGCCCACTCTTTCCACCAGACTCTTCACGGATTATTGAGGATGAAAATAGGGGTAAGTGACTTTTTGGTATGAATTAATGACTTCTTTTTCTTCTGCTGTCTTTTGGTCTTCTGTTTGTTCCTCTTTTGCTATCAACGCTTCTCTCCTCTTCTCATATGTTGTCGCTGCCATGGAAAGATGGGTTTCGGACTCTCGGTCTCCTTGTTTTCCCGTTCCCGCTCCCGGCCACCTATCAGAACGCCCCAAGTTGTCTAAACTCCCTCACGCTAAGGTCCTTGCCTGGCATATATATTCTTCTAAAGTTGGGTTCTTTTGCTTGGTGGGATGGATGGTCAAAGTGGTTATGACATGCTAGTGTAAATCCCCGCCGGTTCGCCGGAAGGAGGTGTATCTAGTGAGACGTGGGTTCGATCCCTGCTCCTACCCACAAGTGCTTTTTTTTTTTGCCCTTTCTACTGTCGTCGTTCTTTGTGTCTACTTTGATCTCTTATGTTGATGTTTCTGTTCTGCCGTCGCTGCCTCTCTTCGGCTACGCCCTTGTTACAATTTACACTACGGCCACCTGTCCTTCGTGACGTTTATCCTATCAGTTCGCTTTACTAGCAACATTACTTGTCGCCGTAAAATTTTAGTTTGTGATCTTCCTTATATTGCACTTATCTTATCTTTCCTTGCTTTGTGCTGGTATCGTATACAGAATGTGCCTTATGATATGAGTCAGCAACCGTTCTGAGTGTATAAACAGACGCTTATACCATCGAAATAACAATGGCGGTGGCAGAGCCTTTGGAAGTCAAGATATTGGCGAGGAAATTGGGGATAACGCAGTTCTTTCGCTGTTCTCATTGCTGACAGTCGTGTCGTGAGCTTTGGTAGACTTGCGCTTCCTCTTGGTCATGATGCTGATTGCTGAATCTGGCTGGTCGAAAACGACATGTAAATAGAGTTGAAGTATGAGTGAGTGGAAGAGTCAACGTTGATATGATGTTTGACGGAAGAGAGAGAACATGAAAGCGAGGTCGGAATTAGCCAGCACGTCCAGACGATACGAGCTGACTTTCTCTCGTTGACCAGACACGCGAGCAGCAGCAGCGCGAGCCCGCACAACTGGGGGATCCGTGATGGTGAGCTGGTATGCTCTAGACTGAAGTTGCGATTCAGATGGCGGTGTCGTAAACAGGTCGTGGAAGTCCTTCCTGGCCTCTCTGAGGGACTGGATCAGGGATGTGGCAGACATCAAATAGTCTTTGCATCTGTGGCGTTGAACACGTTTTGTAATGGGAAGTGGCAAGCGAGAGAGTGGCGAAGTCGAGGTCTGCAGTCAGCCTGAATTGCTCTTGAGGTCTCTTAGACACCCTTGGCTTTCTGGTTTTTTAGCTGACCTCTGAGTTCAAGCGTGGTAAAGCATGCAATCGGAACCTTCAGTCATTTGAGATTGACAGCTCTTTGACCCTTTGACACTGACAGACGCGGATAAGAGTCGTCTTCTAGCCTGTCAGGAAGCAGCTTTTCAGCAAATATTGGTATAAGTGTTTCCACTTGTGCCTCGTCGATCTTAGTGTAGACTTCCAACACTCTCTCCAGCTCGGGATGGCGATTACGGCTAGCGCACCTAAGGGAACGACGACCTTGACATGGGGCGCCTGGTTTTCGGTATTGAATTGCGAGGTGTCCCTTTGTCAGGGCTCTGTATGTACTCGTGCTTCGGAGAAACATCGTTTGCTTCATGTGCTTACCCCTGCTTCTGGCAGACAGAGGATCGAGTGGAGTTATGAAGTTGGTTCAGTAATGTGCATCATGACTCTCACCACACGCTAACTTGGTTGCCATGTTCAAATGTTCAAATATTTCTCCGAACCAAGCTAGCCTGGTTCACGCATACGTGAGTCTGAGATGAGGTTGATAGTCTCAAGACTTTCTTCCAAAATCTCCTACTATCCCCTTCCTAAGAGCTAGACGAAGGAGGCTAGGTTGTACTAGGGCGAGGCACGGGTACACACGCATCTTGGGTTACTGCTGGGGTTATAAATTTGACAGCCAATGTAGACGGGACGCACAAGCTCAAGAGGACACTGACGGGATGCCCTGAATGAGATGAGTCTAGACCTCTTCGGTTTTCAGCGGCTCGAGCAAGAACACCAGAATTGGTTGGTCGGGGTAGTCTATGTTACCTGCAACAGTCCCATGCAGGGACAAGGTTTTTTGCATCTATCGCACTTGTATTCGGAGCCGTTCATTTCCGAGCTGGGTTTCTCGACGTATCTTTTAGGGTTCCGGTGATTCAAGGCGCGCTCGTGTTCTTCGACTGTGTGCTCGCTTCCAAACAGCTTGCCGCAGGTATCACATTTCCAGTGACTCAGGGCGTCCATGTGTTGTACGCAACTGTCCCATAGGCCAAACTCGCGGCTCCCCAACTTCAATCCCATCTGTTCATATCCAGTGATGGTGTGGCCCTGGGCCAAATCGGATGACAAAGTAGTCTTGTCCAGGGATTGCCAGTATATAATCTTGGTCGAGAGGGGAACTGCAAGAATCATAGGTTTGCCACAGCAGGAACGGAAACACTGACAAGTCTGTCGGCTCAGCAAGCATGTCGGCTTGCTTGTACTCGTTCTTAATGTCGTCATTTAGCCACGAAGACGACTAGGAAGACCGCAGGGAGAGAGGGTCTGACGGGTCTGTAGATAGTGGTACTCCGGAATGCATTTCGCCTCATCGAAGAGACATCCACATATATAGAACACCACACTGAAAGGCGAAGAAGATAAGGCGACCGATCTCTCAAGCGAATTGTTGGTTTCACCGTCTGCTTATGGACATCTTCTGACTTGCGAAACTCTACGAGTATTTCCTCAACATCTCTGCAACAGAAACTTGGATCCGTACTTGGAGCATCGGAGTGCTTGCGAGAAAGCTTATATATTCGAGTATGGCGAGAGGAGCAAACCTGGAAGCTGTGTCTTGCATCTTCAACCAGTTTCTGTGTGTCGACTACGTGTCAGAAGACACGGTTGCTATAGCATGCTCAGTGATGACAAGCTTCCGCGGGAGTTCTACAGGTATATCAACATAGAGTGCCTTTAGCCTCTCTTCGTCTCCCCCTTTTTGCCCCGGTCGTGTACAACTGGGCAAGTTGGAATGATTCTGCTGTCGAAATCTGCAGGTGTGCATAGCAGATTGACAAGCTAGTTGAGTTGGGCGTTAATGTTATAGTATTACCCGTCCTCTTTGCGCCAGATAGAAAGAAGACCGCATACATAGTGTAGACTACGTATGATAGCTTATGAGTCAAAGCCCGAAGGCTATGGATTGGTGGAAGCATTCGGAGTATGTTAATAGTGCTTTTTTTTATCGAGTGGCTCGCAGTCTTCAACCAACTGCGCGATAGACACGGACAAGTCCCAGTAGTGTAGGAGAAACCGGCGAACGATTAGATTCTTCATATGCCAGGGAGTTGGTGCAGGATGTTGATGATGATGGCTTCGGCTACCTTTAACCAAATGTTTGCTTTGAGTCCAGGGTAGAGCCATGCTTCAACTTCTGTGAAAGCGGTTGAATATGATGCAGGATTCGGCTGGGTGGCAATTCTAGATCGAACCTGCAGCCGAGATGTATCCCAAGCGTGTCTATTCGCTGTCGGTCATTTTGACAACGCAAAGGCGGTGATCGTACATGCTCTCCACTAGAGCGCTTTGGTAGATCAGGTCATACTGGGCGTCGTTCATTGATGGCAGGATCTTGGGCTGACGAGATGCGTGAGCTGGCGATGACCTACATCTTGATGTCTATCTGCCTTTTTTTGTCACCGAGTATCTCCGCGGGCCAAATCTCTTGAGGAGGGCCTTTAGGTTGCTTGGATCGACTATGCAATGGGTGCATAGGAATGCCTCACCAAGTGCATAAAGATCCTTCAGATAGCAGCGGAGATCATCCTCCTGTCGATCTCTTGGCATGTACATGATCTCGATCGGCTGGTAATAACAATCAAGTTCTGTTGGGCATAGTTTGCTATCCTTAGCTTTCTCGTCGGGTGCTCAATAGAAGGCAGCCTTGGAAAATCCTGTTCTGAACCAGACCGAAGCTTCGATGCCCTCAAGCGACGTGTGATTGCCGATGTAGTGATCAGGTTGAGGAGCCCTTTGATGGGGCCCTAGGGTTTGCTCAATAGCTGCTAAGAAGTCGTCGACTTCGGGGTGACGAAGTCTTCCTTGAGCACGTAGGAGCGCCACGTTCCCGGCAAGCAAATCTTCCATCCGTTCGAGATGATGCTGATGCCAGAGAGGTCGGAAATCATCATCATCATCAAGAGTGGTGTGCTGATTGAGATTGCTTACGATAGAACATGATGGTCAAATTGATATACCGCTATACTCGTTGCGTCTCACGATGCCGTCATTCGCACATCCAGGGATCTCGAGCATATCAAGGTGCTTGAGCTCATGGTCGGCAGAGCACTGACTAGAGTGTGCATACTCGAGGCAGCCGCTTCTGGTGATCTCCAAGACGGGAGCGGATAACAATGTCCTTTCAGTCAAGGCATCTCGCTTTCGCTCAATTTGGGAGATGTTGCGGAGTTGACCATAAGATGGCACCGACCAGGCCTCTCGATCCTCCAGATCAGGCATGCAGAGCAATCAAGTATGTCTCTTTCAGGACGATATTTGACCCAACGTCGATTTGGATTGTGGTCATGTTGCGCGGAGATCTGAGGGTATAGAGGATGATGAAGGTCGGTTCCGTGCATCCAGTAGCTAAGTCAGTTGTAGAGGGAGATGTGGACGATTTTGACGTCGGGCATCAGATTGAACAGTCTGGAGGCAGCGCGGCCGCCAAAATCACAGCTGAGGTCGAGAGTACGGAGCTTGTCCATGGGCCAGGTTTTTGCGTTGGTTGGCGAATTAGAGTCTGGATCCAGTCTCGAGAGCAACTCTCCCAACATTGTATTATCGTTGTTAAGGTCAAGACAATACCAAATCAACAACCATAAGCGGAACAGATAATATAGTGCGGCGAAAGAATGACTCAAAATGAGGTCCTCGATGCTGGCTTTGGCGAATGACCAACGGGGCCATATATAAGATAGGAAGAAAAGACAAAAGAAACATGGCAGACACCAGGACGACAGGCCACTGGATCTACAATAAATCTTTCGTGGATGGTAGTTGAGAGGAACATAACAGAAGAGGACTTTGAACTCCTGATTGAAGATGGCGCTCCTGACTCGACAAACCGAAAAGGACCGGAAGGAAATGCAACAGACTGGACAGGGAACAGCTGCATGTGTTTCGACCATGCGTATATAGTAAAAAAAGGGGCGAAAGAGAGAAAGGTAGAACATTCCTGTGACCAGACTTCCACATCTATATAATGGAACAAAAGAAAGTGGAAGAGAAACGGAAGAGAATCACAAAGGAGAGAAACACACACAAACCTCAAGTTGACAAGGAAAGAAGGAAGCCAGGTTCTCAGAGAGGGGAGAACGAACTGATATATGCCTGCTTCTGGGAAGCTCTGACCTCAAACAGTGAGCTTCAAGCTCCTAAGTTTGAGCTCTTCTTCAATCAGGAGGCTTCTGGTCGCGGGTCGTCCCTGTCCAATGTCTAGTTCCCAGTTGCAATCTGCGGCGGGAAGCTGCATGGACCCGTAACACGCGTGTCTTCAGGGTCTAGATTTTAAATCTTCAAAAAATGTCGTGAATTGCTGATGGAAGGTAGAATTCATCACAGTGGTTCAGCTTTCGTTATTGCTTATCTTGATATAGATATTACTCACCTTGTTCCCTTACAATGTGGCCAATTGATCATCGCAAGATGAGACTTCAGACTGTGTCTCACAGGCTCAAATTGTCTGTATGCACAGAAGTCTGGGCACGGGAATATCGGGAGATAAACACGGCTTCATGCTCGCTGGGAGGGAAGTAAACATGACGATTTGTACAGGAAAAAGGGAGTTTGTTTGATTCTTCATGATTCTATCTGGAGCGGCCGCCGCCGATATCTTGACCAAGCTGTTATACACATGTTAGCCCTGAATTGAACAATGCACCATGTACGGAGACTCACTCTGTAGCCACTGATCTTCTCCCAATCAACCTTTTGGCGAGTGACGGGGAGCTGTCTTCGCAAACCCTTGAAGGCACCCTCGTTGAGTTTTGTGAAAGCCTGGTTGACTTCTGTCTGGTAGCTCTTCTCGATCTTTGCGATTTCGCGAACGGCGTCGCTGGCGTTTGAGGTTGAGACGGGCTTTGAGGTTTGAAGGCGGACGTTGCCGTCTTCATAGTAGTGGACATCGATGTTAATGGCGCCGCTGAGAGATGAGTTGGAAGGCGAGAAGAGGTAGTGTGCACGCCAGCGACCATTCCTGTGTATACTATCTTAGCTTGACTCTTCTGCCCGTAATGAAGAGTGAGGTCGTACCAGAAGTTGTTGGGGCTGTACTTGTTGCTGACAAGTACGAGAGCAACCTTGGTGTCATTCTCTGCAGGGAAGACACCCACGGTAGCAGCAGGGTAATGTTCATCGGCGTGTGTGCGAAGGGCCTTGTGCAGCTTCTGGATCAGGTCGGCATTTTGGCTGTCGAGAGAGTGGCTCTGGGCATTCGAGGCCTTCTGTTCGACGGGGTCAAAGTCGAAGGCGGTGTTGTTGGCGCTGTCGTAGTAACGGTTGTTGCCCAGGCTGTTGTACGGGCTGACCAGGACACTGCCACTGCTGCCCGGCAGCTTGACTGTGCTGAACTGTGTCTCGTGGTATTTGGTGATGGCGGGGGAGATTTTTGAGATGAGGCCGGACTCTGAAGGCGTCAAGGCCTTGATGTCTAGAGCAGTTCGTGAGCGTGGGTGCGGAGGGGTCGTTTGGGCGCTGTGCGTATACCGGTGATGACATTGGACAGCTATCAGGAGTTAGCTGCTGCGACTCGCACACCGGAACATAACTTCGAGATACCTCGCCTGGCGGAGCGTCCTCGACAAACGAGGATGCAATCTGTGTTGACGACATGATTGATTTGCTTGTGTTTGTGCAATTGCGACCTTGAGAACGAGGCCGTCGATGATGCTGGAGGTCGCGCCTCGGGGGTCTTTGCGGGGAAGGTGCGCCGAGCTCTCTCGCTCGTCCTATCACCCTGCTCGCATATTCTATCAGACAATAACTTCCTGCATTACTTCAAGCAACCATGATTCAGGCTGCTGTCAACACTATACTTCGAATTCGTCTACTGAAATGCACTGCTTTATCTCGTCACCATCGTTGTTGCTGTGGCTTCCCTTCTCCGCTAAGTGCTGTGTCCTCCAATCTCGACTCTTCTCTTCTGTAGCAATGCACTATCATTGTCAAAGACACGCGATCGACTTCGAGGTATGGGGAGGGCTGATGAATGCTTCCAGCAATAATAATACCAGCTTGCTAGCGATTCTTCTCTCGATTATATGCTTTCTGCTCGACCTTCAGCCACTCCCTAGATCTTGTAGAAGCAGAAGGCGTGGTAAAAGCCTGCCGCCTCCATCTCCTCTTTGGTACCCAAGAATCTACCCTCCCTGTCCTTGACTCGCATGCGCTCACTCAACGGGCCAAGTTCATAATCGTCCTTCTCATCCTCCCACACCTCTGGGAACGGCTTGCGATACATCAATTCCAATCCGTACTCCTCTGCAAGTGCACGGAATCCTTCCCACGGCACCACAAACTCAGGAACATCGACGGCCTCCTCGAGATAGTAAAAGTACTTCCAGCCAAAAGGAGGTCTGAAGATGCCATCCAAGGGCAGAGGTTGCGACTCGGGGAACTTCACTTTGTATATCGAGTTACCCCATTCAAGGGGTTCTTGTGGCAGCGCCGGTGTTTTTGAGACAGGCTTGGGCTTCTCTTCAGTAGCGATGGCATTGTCAATAGGGGCTTCAGGGTTCCAGTCGTCGTTATCGGCAGTGCCGTTTGCAGTAGGTTGTAGTGTCTTTTCCGGATCCCAGTCATCGTCGCCATTGGCACCATCGGCAGCTTGCGGCGGATCCAGTGGCTTTTCCGGATCCCAGTCGTCTTCGTCGTTTTGAGCGTGAGGGTCGAGACTCTGCTCAGGATTCCAGTCATCATCACCAGCAGTAGCAGGCCCTGAAGGCTTTTCGGGATCCCAATCATCGTCATCATCGTAATTGAGACCGGCTGGCGGTGAATCTGCCTTTGTTGGTTCTTCAGGTTTGACGCCTCCCTTCATGTGTTGTTCGATCTTCCTGCGGATGACGTCCGAGTTGGGCATAACTCCGAGAAAACGCCCACCCTTCTTCAAAGCACCAGCGACATTTTTGAGCATGCCTCGTGCTGTCTCTTCACTCTCATAGGAATAGTGCAGACAGAACATCATCGAGACGACATCGAAGCCGCCAGACGTAAAGCGGGCAGTAATGGCACCATTAGAATCCGGGCCAGCATTAGGATCAAAGCCGACCTCGCGGACTATGGGAATGTTTGCCAGACTGACACCGAAAGCGTCCTGGGCATAGAAATGAGCATCCAGAAATTTGGCGTTTCTGGGACCCCGCCTCCTACGCTGCATCTCGATGTACCTTCCTTTTGCTTGATCGATAGACACGTCAGCCGGGTCAACACCGACATACAGGCGTGGCGTTTGAGGAGCTGACTGCCATTTCTGCAGATCACCACCCTTTCCGCAGCCCATATCGAGCACAATGGGGCGATGATCTCTGTCGTCTGACGGCGAGAACTTCTGGATGATGCAAGACTTGATCCAATTGTTTAAAGAACGTAGACCCTGAATCTTTGATTCGGACTTTCGCCAGTCTCTGCCTCTCTCTGGGACGGCATTATAATGGGCACTGACAATGTCGGTGGGTACAGTAGCTCTGTTTTGTTGTACCTGTTTCCGTTCCTCCTCTTCACGTTGTAGTCTCTTTTGCTCAGCAGCTTGCCTGGCAGCTACACTGATTCTAGATGAGGCACCGGGGCGCTTTCGTGGAGGAGAACGGGGTGGAGAGGCAGGATCGGGATCGTCACGGCGAGTGCTGCTAGTGAGGGGACTGCGTTGACGTTTGGGAGCTCTACTCGAGGGCAAATCAGCCTCTCTCATTCGCTTGCGAGAAGGCTTTTGGTAAGAGTCCGATTCAGGGACAGGAGATTCGGTGGGTGGACTGCGGCGGCCTCTGCTCGAGTCTTGAGTCTGACGAGGCATCGTGTCGTGTGTTTTGTGGGAGGTGTATTCGAGTGGGTAGCTGGGAGGCTCGATAAATTGTGGTTGATGGGACGCAATGCGTGAGTGTTGTGAGATTTCTTGGTTGTCTGTGAATGTTCTGCTACTAATTGGTCGAGTGAGAGAATCAAAGGTGACGCTGGCCAGACTCTGGAGAAAGTGAATGGGCGCCTCGTGAGATGCGCCAAGCTCTAGAATAAAGCAATGTCTGCTTTGGGAAAGAACGACTGGAGAGGCCTCTCGATTCACAACAGTAGGCAAGAGCTCATGAGCTGTGTACAAATTGCTTCCAAATCCACAGTCTCTCAGGAATCAAAGATGGAAGGAACGACCATGTGCATGTCAACAATGAGTGAAATGATCGGAGGCTCGGTGAAGCTGGCCGGCGTTGCTTGGACGCACAGACCTGTGAGCGATTGGGAAGCTCCAGCATCATCATCATCGCCGTCGTCGCCATCAATTCCATCACACCAAACAAGACTCACCTTCACCATCCACCCTTCCCGCCTTCGCATCTCATACCGCAAACATGGGTGACCCGCAATACATGAAGTTCCCCGATCTCAGGCTGGCCCAGTCTGTCTTCACCCTCGCCTCGCCATCCACCTCATCCTCGGCGAAACAAACATCGCTCACAGCACTCCAAGATGCCATCCGGGAGCACAAGATGGCTCCGTTGTACCACTACCTCGCACATCCCCAGACTGGCAAGCTGAACGCAACCGGTGAATCTGCCTCGTCGCAGAAAGCCTCATCAGCCGCCCCCGTGCCGTCGCTACGAAGAACCTCCAGCATCAACACTACCAGCATCATCGGCGTTCTCGGCGGCTTTAAGCAAACCGGCGGAGCTGACTTACCGTGGGATGAGAAGCTCTACGAGTCGATGAAGCGTGAGAACGAGGAAGAGTTGGCCGCTATCCAGAAGGAGGAGGATGAGGCTGCCGAGCGCGAGGGCGACACTGAGGTCAACACAGCTCGCGGCAAGCGCGCTGAGTTGTATGCCCGTATTGGCGACAAGGAGAAGGCCCTTGAAGCTTTCGAGAAGTTGTTGGAAAAGACTGGCATTCTGGCCTCCAAGATCGACATTGTTTTGGCCATCATCCGTATCGCCATGTTCTTCGACGACAAGACTCTGGTCAAGAAGAGCGTCGAGCGTTGTCAAGCCTTGGTTGAGTCTGGTGGTGACTGGGTATGTCACAATCTGCCATCTTTGCGACAAATACATCCGTCTAACACATCTCGCAGGACCGTCGCAATCGCCTAAAAGCCTACCAGGGTCTCCACCTTATCACAATCCGCTCGCACGCTGCTGCCGCCCCCCTTCTCCTTGACTCCCTCAGCACATTCACCGCCACAGAGCTCTGCTCATACAGCAATCTGGTCGTCTACGCTGTCCTTGCCGGCAGTGTAGCCCTTCCCCGTCGCGATTTCAAGTCGCGTGTCGTTGACGCTCCCGAGATCCGTGCCATCGTTGGTTCCGAGGACAGCAATGAGAGAATTGCCGGTCTTTCTGGTGCCGTCTCATCACACCCTTCAGCCGGTACCGACACCAGTGCCATGGACGTCGACACCACACAAGCAACATCAGCCACACCCAAGCCCGCCGTCGTCAATTTGACCACTCTGAACTCCGGATCTGGCGAGCAAGACAAGGCCGAGCCCGAGATTGACTTCTCTCCTCTCGCCCAAATGATTCGCTCCCTCTACTCTGGTCACTACCAAAACTTCTTCCGCTCTCTCAGCAGCGTCGAGACACAATTCTTGGCACAAGATCGCTACCTGTACGAGCACCGCCGCTGGTACGTCAAGGAGATGCGCCTGCGCGCCTACGCCCAACTGCTTCAGAGCTACAAGGTTGTCGGTCTGGAGAGTATGGCACAAAGCTTCGGTGTCAGTGTCGACTGGCTGGACCGCGACCTTGCTCCTTTCATCGCTAGCAACCGTCTTCCTTGCACCATTGACCGCGTCAAGGGTGTTATCGAGACTCAGCGTGCTGGTGACAAGAACAAGCAGTAAGTTGAACGCACTCTTTATACTACAGGATAAGATTGGCTAACACAACCTTTACAGATACACGGACGTCGTGAAGCAGGGTGATCAGCTCATCACCAAGTTGCAGAAATACGGCCAAGTCGTGAGACTGCGTGGTAGTGAGAGAACTTGATTGAAAGAGCAAGGGAAAGCATAATGCATGATGGCAAAGGGCAGGAAATGGCATGATGTGTACCATAGATGGCGAAACGATCAGGTAAAGGTCATACTGCAATAAAAGCAACCAAAACGCTTTTTATCACGTCCCATTCAGCAAGTCGCAATTGTTCTCGACCGCTTCAAACTTTGTGAATCTACAGGTAGTCTTGTTTTATCTGTTCACACCGATCTCTCGTCCTTTCAACTTGCATGTTTCGAGCTTGCATCTGCAACTGAAGAACACATCGCTTCACGGGCACCGCCTAGTCACCGAAACATGTTTTCCTCACTTGTTTTGTATAAAAGCTCTTGTTCAGAGATGCATTACTTTTTGTTCCGCTAGGTCCCTGTCATGCCTTCATCGCTTTGGCAACAAAATTCTTTCAAGGTACTGCCCGACGGTCTCAAGGTCCTCAAGGCTTCCGATATATCCCACATGCTGATCAGGCCTGCAAACTACCAGGCAGCCTTTCTCCTCATCGATGCCGAAGCTCTTGTATATGTCGTCTCCCACCTCATTGTTCTTGGCGAATATCTTCCAGTAATCGTGACCGAGCTTGTCGTTCCATGGATGGAAGATGTCAGGCAGATCCAGAGCATTGAGACTGTTGCGATTGCTTGTGTGGATGGTCAGGATCTCGATTACTGAATCGATAGCTTGATCTGATGGAGTGCAGCGGTTGATGAAGGAACTGGTTGCTTCAAGCTTGGCTCCTAGATCCCTGATGCTGCGGAAGCGTGGAGGATTGGCGAGGTCACCAGGGAACAGGAGGATGCGCCAGCGTCCGTCCGACTTCATCGCTCTGTGGATGTGGTCGTCTTCTGCCGTGAAATGATTTGTGACGTGGTAGGAAGGCAAGCGTTGTCCTAGCGTTATTCCGGTCGCCAGCTTAGGGTCCGAGTAGATCTGAGGAAGAGACTGTTGCGAGTCTTTGCGTCTAGTAGGCTTGTCATGTTTGATTTCTCCGGATCCAGTGTCATCGTTGGTCATTTTCTCATTGCCATCTTCATCGATCTTTCCAGCAGAAGAGACCAACATATTTGGACCATACGTAACAGAGACACCACTGACAAAATCCCGAAAGCCCTCTCGGAAGTCCTTGTACTTCTTCGAGTCCGCAGAAGGGCCTTGACAGTAGAATTCGCTCATCGCCCGATCCTTCTCGATGAGTTCCTTAGCGGTTGCCAGGCGTTCAGTGTTGTATGTCTGAAGGATTTCTCGATTGCCAGTGTGGATGGCAGTCGCAATCTTCCAGACCAAGTTGTAGCTGTCTTGCATTGAAACATTCATGCCTGCACCCATGGTTGGCGAGTGCGTGTGTACGGCATCGCCAGCCAGAAATACGCGATTGTGATGACTGAAGGTTTTCGCTAGGCGTTGTCCGACAGTGTAAACGGAGAATCAATCGCAGTGGCTATAGTCTAGTGTATAAGGTTGCATGATCTTACGGGAAGTGTTGATGATATCGTCAGGGGTGATCTTGCTGCGGTCAAAGTTGTCTCCTAGGTCAAAGGTCTCGGCCAGTTGCACGTAAAACCTCACCAGACCCTTTTCTCTGGGAAGAGTCATGATGCTGCCGGCGGAGGAGTGAATTGCACAAGAAATCCGGATGTCTGGGAAGTTTGAGCGTGGAATGAAGTCCATCACGCCGAAGTGCTTGTTCGTCCTGTCGCCTTCCATTTCTAGACCGAGTGCTTTTCGTGTCCAGCTGTGAGCTCCGTCGGTTCCTAAGACGAACTTGGCACGGATGATCTCCTTGATCGGCTCCTGAGTTGCTAATGCATGGTGAGTAAGTTATCATAAAACCTTGCCCAGGTACTGACCTGTATATTCAAGGGAGCCAGCTGTTTCATCCTTTCCTAGCTCACGAAGGTGTACTTCGACAGGATATGCATCATTGTCTTCCACGCTTGCTTCGTCAACGTGTAGCTTCGCAGGTGACAAGTTGCGTTCCACTCGCGATGAGTTGTCGTCTCGTTCGAGGAAATTTAGAAATGCCTGTTCGACACTGCCTTGGCTAAGACTCACTTGAGGATACCGGCTTCCAGGCAAGTCTTCCTCACCCGATCGTATTGTCTCCGATCGCTCAATATGTTCCTCGCAGCTTTCTTTCGGGTTCTGTATCAAAGCAGTCAACAAAAACTCCTCAAGTCCAGCAGATTGAGTTCGTGTGCACTTGCCCATGAAGCAATCTCCTTGATCACACAAGCTTCTCCCAGGATGTCGGCTGCAATGCTGGGAGTGCCGAAGCTGTCCATGATCTCCAAAGTCCTACAGTGCAAACCGTCTGCCTGACCAGTCCTGATTCTTGAGTCTTTCTCATCAATGATTCTTGTATTCAATCCACAGCGACTAGCCCAGGCAGCGGCCATCAAACCAGCAGGGCCGGCTCCAATGATGAGGAGGTCGACTTCTGAAGTCTTGGTAGACATAGCAGCCGATACTCGGTCGAGCGTTCGTGATGTCCTCAGATAGCCAGTCAATGTCGGCGAAGTAAAGAACGCAATGCAAAGGACGAATCAGAAGCAGCTTGTGTAAGCAACACACCTACCGCTTGCCGAAATCAAGCAAGGAAGCAAATAACTATGCTATCCAAGCATTGGGACAACAAAAAGAATTAGTAAAACAAACATTGAGCACATGTAACGAGTCCAAGATGAGCTCATGCTAACCCTGGCATGTGATGCTTGGTTTCGTCACTACCGCTTTTGGAAACAACAATCGAATTCCGCTTAAGCGGTATCAGCAAGCGGATACCACATGTTCCAGTCTGAGCAGCGGAGGAGAGCTCCGGTGTATACCATAATTCTTGTTACGGTGTAAGGCGAGAATTAAAAAGATGCTTGCAGACAATTGAAACGTGTCGCAAGGGCTAGAGTTCGAGAGTAAGAAAATGGTGGCATCCGGTGGCGGCCAAAAGTCGACGCCGCATCATGATTTCTGGCCAGATACACCAACTACATCACAATGATGGTTTTGTGCATCTACTGCCTCTGCCAACTGCCATGTATCTGCCCCGGTATGTAATAGTCGTGCAGTCAATCTCGAATAGGTAAGCAGCATTTGCATTCCTTGTGCGCGGATGCGAGTCCGCTCCATTCAGCCTTAGATCTGGGTACGTCAAGGTGACCGTTCTTTGTTTGCGACTTCTCTTCTCGATACCGTGAACGGGAAAGTACAAAACACCATGTCATTATGCCTTCACCGCGGGATCCGCAGTTCGAAACATCTTACAGAGTCAAGTTCAACCCTGGTCAAGTCAAGCCCTCCTTCCCAAATCCTCTTCGTAGACATTAATCCTCCATCACGGAATTTGTTCTCACTCAAAGCCTCATCGCAAAAGACCCTTTCTTGACTTCAGCATTATTCAAGACGACCTCCCGCAATGCAGACTCCACCACATTCCCCTGGCAAGTCTGACGTTGATATTATCGACATCCGCTCGTCGACGCACGACATTTCATTGCAAAAAGAACTTCAAGCCAGTCTCTCAGCAGAACCGCCAAAGTTCCCATCATTGCTCCTCTGGGACGAGAAGGGCCTTCAATCATTTGAGGCTATCACATACTCTCCCGAATACTACCTTACCAACTGCGAGATTGAACTTCTGAAGCAACACAGCGCCGAGCTCGCTCTACAGATCGCACCTGGCTCTGTCGTGGTCGAACTAGGAAGTGGTTGCCTCCGAAAGATCAAACTCCTGCTCGATGCGCTGGAAGCCCAGCATAAGCCCGTGGATTACTACGCCCTCGACCTCAGTCACTCGGAACTGGAAAGAACACTTACCGACATTTCGCCATCCTCATTCTCATACGTGCGCTGTCATGGCTTGCTGGGCACCTACGACGATGGTCTGAGCTGGCTACAAGATCCATCGCTTCTCGACCGACCCAAATGCATACTCTCTCTTGGGTCCACCATTGGCAGCTCCTCAATTTCCGGCGCAGCAAACTTCCTCAGCAACTTTGTCGAAGCTGTAAAATGTTCAACGTCACAAGGCATGTTTATCGTGGGCGTGGACGGCTGCAAGGATGGTGACAAGGTATGGCATGCCTACAACGATGATAAGGGCTGCAATTACCGCTTCATCTCCAACATTCTGCAAAACGCAAACAGATGCTTGGAGTACGATGCCTTCAACCCAGAAGAGTGGACCGTTCGAGGACAGTGGAACAAGGAAAAGAGCAGGCATGATCAATTTTTGGTCCCTGTTCGAGATGTGGTTGTCGATGGAGTAAAGTTGAAGAAGGGAGAGGGTTTGTTCGTTGTCAGTAGTCACAAGTTTGACGAGGACGACCAGGAGAAACTGTGGGAGGATGCTGGATTGCAACTTCAAAGCTGCTGGAGGACTGAGCCACACAAGTACTCTCTCAGTGTGCTTTCTGTATAGATACTAGATCTGGGAAACGCTTGAGCATAGCATCATTCATTAGCATACGCACGATAAACCAAGCATTGTATCAGATACCCGAGGCTCTCTTTTTTTGTCGGCGTGTTTGCGAGCGATCCTGGTAGATGGATTCGAGACCACGTTCACGCCTTCCTCTTCCATTCAAATTTCGGCAGCACTATTGCTCCCCTGATCCGAGAAAACTTGGCCAACCTCTATGATCACTTCCATTTTCCCATTCCTCAATAAAAACGACAGTGGTCTAGTGGTCAAGACCCTGCATCAACGTGTCTTGCAAACACAGGCGCTTCGACTCGAGTCCTCCCCTTCGTACCGTTGGTCAATGCTTGTAACGAAGAATGTGCAGAGATCGTGAGTCCGAATGTCACCCGCCGCGGCATCCTTTTTGCTCCGAAACAGGAACCGACAGAAACAAGATGCGGTTACTGAATATCTTTAGACACTAGTGGAGTTGAGGTTAACGACCTATGTTGTATGGGCCGAAAGAGTTTGAGCACGATTTTCGAAACCGAGCGTGATAATCTCAGCACCACCCTCGGCACCAATGGCTTTCTTGTCATTGAGTGGCATTCCGGCGCTACAGAAGGTGTTGAAACTTCGCTTGATCAAGGTCAACTATGATTGACAATATTCAAGCAATACAATCGAAAATTATGCTTGCTTCGAGAAAAGGCTTTGTCTTGCGACATTCACTGAACCTAGTATCATCTACAGCTTGTTCAACCTTCCATTTACAGCAGTCGTCAATGCATAAATCGTACTCAGCACCGGTACGTTCATCTCGAGCTCTTTCGCCATCCTCATCGGATATCCAAGAATAACATCCACCTCCAATCCCCTTCCCTCCTTCATATCCGTATGCATGCTTGAAAATATGCCGGGCATGGCCGATATCTTATCCACCAAACCATCTGCTAGACTGTGGTCGAGGGGTACCTTGCACCGGATTGCTATATCAATAACTTCATGCATGAGGTGTTTTGTAACTGGGATGGCTTCGGGAGAGGAAGCGAGCCAATCTTGTGTGTTGACATCGGTCAGTGTGGTTATAGAGTTCCAAGCAGCATTCCAAACGACCTTTTCCCAGCGTTTGATTTGAATATCCTTCTCGACTTGGAAGATGGTCTGGCCGGTGGCGAGGAGAGTTGCGAATGTGTTTAGTCTTTGTTGCTCGAGATCAGAGTTGAGTTTAGGGTTCGGGAAAAGACCCATTTGCATGTCTTCGGACTTTGTGTGTTTGATAAGGCCGGGAGAGGTTTGTGTCGCTCCTACCCAGGTTACGCAGCTGATGATTGTGTTGTTTGGAAAGGTAGTGCGGAAAGGCTCTTCATTGCCAACGCCGTTTTGAATGATGACGAAGGTGGTGTTGTCGTTTGTAGCAGGTTTGAGAATCGGAGGTACTTTCGATGGGTTCACAGCTTTGTGTGTGCAGACTATGTAGTCGAAGGCCGATGTGATCTCGTCTGGTGATTTGTAAACTTGGTCGATGTTGACTTTATGGTCGCCGTGATTCTGGCTTTCAATGCGGAGGCCATGTTCTTTGACTTGTTGATAGTTTGATCTTGCAACCACACTTAAAGATACATTCTCGTTGCGTCCAAGAACGAATACATAGAAGCCTCCGATACTATAACCATTTAGTGACTGACCAGCATAATATTGTCTAGAACTGCTTACGCTCCCAGGCCAAAGAGTAAAACTTTGATCTCTTTCTCCGAGGTCGACATACTAGTCCAGTGACAACTTCATCGAAAGAAACACTGACGAAATGTTTCAATGGACAAGAGCCATGATCAAGTGTGACCTTGGTAAATCTCAAATGCCGACACGAAGGCGGGGTGAAGCGGGGGATCGTCGACCCCACCGACAGCTCCTTCCATCACAATGTGACCCCCACGTTGCATCCGGTACCACACAAAATGATTTGACGATTGGAATCATATTGAATACGAATGCTGATACACTTCAACTTTTGTGCTCTTCAGTACTGAACGAGCATGGCGACCATAGACGGCACAGAGCTCGCCAAACACAACAATCGACAATCCTGCTGGCTCGCAGTCCATGGCGAAGTGTGGGATGCAACAAACTTCCTCGACCAGCATCCAGGTGGTGCAAACTTGATTCTCAAATTGGCTGGAAAAGATGCCTCCGATGAGTATGATCTGTTTCACAGTCCTGAGCTTGTTGAAGAGACCCTTGGATCAAAAGCACGAAAGGGGACGGTAGACATATCGACCATTCCGAAGATGGTCAAGAAGTCGGAACTCGGAGTAAAAACTGGACAGAGCCAGCCACTGAGCTCTATGATCAGTGTTAATGATTTTGAATTGGCGGCCGAGAAGGTTTGTTATGTTGTCCCGAGAGAAGACAAAAGCAGCATTGACATTTTCAGACGATGACACCCACCGCATGGGCATATATCTCCTCTGGAGCCGACGACGAGATCAGCATGAGAGAGAACGCAAATGCCTACCGCAAAATCTTCCTTCGTGGTCGAGTATTGAGGAAAGTGGCAAGGGTCGACTGCAGCACTAACATTCTCGGTTACCATTCTGCGTTACCGATCTACACATCGCCCGTCGGTCTTGCCAAACTGGTGCACCCATCGGGAGAATGTGCCATTGCCACGGCCGCTGGAAAAGAGGACTGTATCCAGGTAGTCAACACTGTTTCTAGCATGCCGATCGAGGACATCATGGACGCGAGAGTATCCAAAAACCAGGTCGTCTTTTGGCAGTTGTATGCGGACAAGGATCTCGAAAAGTCGAAGACGTTCGTACGACGAGTTGAAAAGGCTGGCGTGGCAGCGATATGGCTAACAGTTGACTCTCCTGTGGTTGGTAATCGTGAGAGGGATGAAAGGTCAAAGTCGGTAGTAGATGTAAGTTCAACCCATCTCGATCTCATTCAAGATTTTACTGACAGACTCTCAGATCGAAGAGGAGATGGAAAAAGTGGTCGAAACAACGCAAAGTGTTGGCATTGCAAAAGCCAGCACTGGTTTTATCAATGCCGACTTGAACTGGGAAATGATTGATTGGCTACGGAAAACCACCAAGTTGCCTATCGTGATCAAAGGAATACAGTCTGTCGAGGACGCAGTTTCTGCCTTTCATCACAAGGTCGATGGAATTGTTCTATCAAATCATGGAGGCAGAAGTCAAGACACAGCGCAGCCTCCCCTTCTCACGCTCCTAGAGATTGACCAATACGCCCCAAACATTTTGGGTAAGCATATGCAAGTCTTTGTTGATGGTGGTATCCGACGAGGTACCGACATAATCAAGGCCCTGGCGCTAGGAGCCACTGCAGTGGGCATCGGAAGACCAGTCCTATACAGCATGTCTGGTGGCTATGGAGAGCATGGAGTAAGACGTATGGTCCAGATCCTGCGGAATGAGTTGCAGACCAACATGGCGTTCATAGGAGCGAGCAACGTTGGGGAGATTGAGCGCGGCATGATCAATACCAGAAGCCTGGAAAGAATGTTGGTAGGCTCGGTCAAGCTCTAGCTCGTCTTGATCGGTTTTCTAGACTTAGCAGATAGCTTGTTGCACTGAACCGGAAACTTTGACGAAACGCCTCAAGCTGTCGTACCACACAGCCCCTTCATGTGCTACCAATAAGTTGAGAGATATGACTTCGCCCCAGCACTCGTGGCGGGCCATGAATTCCGTAAGAAAATTAGGCATGGTAACAGAGCTTCGAAACGTGACTCAGAGCAGTCTATCATTGCGAGGACTGATGATTGATCTCTCCAGATACCGGATCGCAGTTGTGGACCCCGATCAAAGTCCTGACGCCCCCACGCTGATCTGTGGGGGTCACAAATCCTGCCGGACGTCGTTGTACCGAATCTCCTATTCGGCTTTTGGTCCGTGAGAAAATATCCCTATAAGATCAGGGCGCCGAGGGTGTGTTGAACTGGTGTCGTCAAACATATCCTGAACATTCGCGTGACTCCCAATCGAAGCGAATTTTTCCGACATGGCACCGATCAAGCTCATCGAATACTTCAGGGTAAAGCCGCGCTGGCTTTTCGTGAAGATCACCGATGAAGATGGCCAAGTTGGCTGGGGAGAAGGCACTCTGGAAGGCCATACTTTGGCAGTGGAGGGAGCTCTGGATGAGATCATCGTTCGCTTGATCGGACAGGACGCAAAGTGCGTACAAGCTTGACAGGTTTGATCATTCACTAACACAATGCAGTCGCATAGAGCATATTTGGCAGCTGATCTGGCGTCTCGGTAAGTCAAAGAAGCATTCAAGACCGAAGATGGTATCTGACCAGATTTTGCGACCAGGCTTCTACCGAGGAGGACCTGTTTTCATGTCTGCTCTGTCTGGCATTGACATTGCTTTGTGGGATTTGAAAGGTCAGTATTCAATAGCGTGGACAGGATGAACCACTGCTGACGGAAAACACAGCACGGCGCCTGAAAGTTCCAATATATGAATTGCTGGGAGGTAAGGTCCGAGAAAAGTGTCAAGTATATTGCTGGATCGGCGGCGATAGACCTGCTGATATCGAGAATGCTGCGTAGGTCATCGAAATGGTGGCAGGTTGGCACACTACTGACAGTCAAGCAGCAAAGCAAGGAAAGAGCAGGGTCTCACTTGCGTAAAGATGAACGCCACCGAGGACATTGGCTGGCTCGACGATGCAGCTGTGTTGGACGCAACAGTCGAGCGCCTAAAGATAGTAAAGAACCTCGGCCTCAATGCTGGTCTGGACTTCCATGGTCGTCTTCATCGCCCAATGGCCAAGCAGCTGGCGAAAGCCTTGGAGCCATACCGGCCTCTCTTCATAGAGGTGAGTCAAGACTTGTATGCTTACAGATCGAGAGAAAACACTGACTTTGCGATCACTTGTAGGAGCCAATTTTGTAAGACTTCCTAGACCATTTTGCGTGTGTTGTGCTGACTGTGTCGTGCAGAGTGGAACATCCTGAAGCACTGAAGCAGCTAGCCGCGCAGACAAGCATTCCGATTGCCCTTGGCGAGCGTCTGTATCATCGCTGGGATGCAAAGCCATTTTTCGAAGCAGGGTTGATCGACATCCTACAGCCTGATATTGCTCATGCTGGTGGCATCTCGGAGACGAAACGCCTAGCTAATATGGCAGAAGCGTACGACGTCGCGATGTGAGTTTCCCAGTATCTGGATGCCAGAGACTGTATGCTGACAAGTTGGAGTGCTCCGCATTGTCCCCTCGGTCCAATTGCCTTTGTAAGTTGCATGCCAGCAACCCTCTCAAATAGAGCATCGAGTAGAAAATACTGACCTACCCCACTAGGCCGCGTCGCTGCACATTGGAATCTCCACGCCCAATTTCGTCATCCTAGAGATGTCTCAAAAAATGCATTATAATACCGAGGCGGGTGATGTAGATCTCGATACCTACTTGAAGGATCAATCAGTCTTCGCCATCACCGGTGGTCATGTTGCAGCTCCTACGGGACCAGGACTGGGCATTGAGGTGGATGAGGAGATGATCCGCAAGATATCGGCAGAGACCCAGCCATGGCCTCCGAAGGAGTTCTTCGGTCCGGACGGCTCGATTAGAGAGTGGTAAAAGTAAGTCCGGCTTATCTGTCTAGTATAGTAGACGCACACGAATCCAGTGTTCTAGATGCTTCTAGCAGTAGTTCCCATTCAGCATTCGCGAAGTCCTTTGCCAGATATTTGCACACTGCAGCACATCCTGGAGCAGACATCTGGCCGGAAAAAGCATGTACGCCAGATCTAGTACATCTCCGAATATACTCATAGGCCATACTTTGCGACAAGGTCTGATCCGACACATATGGCGTTTGTGAAGAGGTATGAGAGGCCCTCGATGCAAACTGATACGACCAGATCGTCAGCGCGGCAAGGTACAAGCCCCATGGGCGATAGCTAGATGCATCAGCGCGACATGTATACCCGGTCGGCACAACTTGGTCAGACACTTGTACTCCATTGGACGAATTTGTTCTCAGAAGAGTCTCGTCGAGAAATTCGAAAGCGTGTGTGACAGCCAGTCTTGACGAGTTGCTCATAGCCCAGCTTCGCATTCTTGTCGAACACCCAAGATAATCCTTGTCTGTGATTTTACGGCCGAGTAAGCGCTTATAGCCTGCGAAGACCTGAGCATCTAGAATGTCGATGTGTGTCGTGATAAACGCCAAGCGGAAGAGAACAATCGGGTTGAACACTACATCTCGGATGTTCTCATGCTTCCGACTGTGTACTTTCGACTTCTCGAGCGCTTTTTGAAAGCTTTGACACCAATGACTGTACGCATTGAGAAGCAACGTTCGCCAGCGTTCTTGCTCCTGTGCAGAGGGAATCGTGTCCAGAAATTGTTGATTTCTCTCACGGCGTTTGATATGCCAACCGACGCTTAGGAGGCCAGAACCGAGGATAATCCGCGCACCGTGATTTGATCGTACCTCATGACCATGTAGGCACCGCTTCAAATTGTCCAGAAACGGCTGCTGGCTAATACCGTGCATTAAAAACGTCTCTTCCAGCCGCCAGACATCCTCAGGACTTTGAGCAGACCAGAGAGCATCATCACAGGGTAGCGGAAGCCGGACCTCGTAAGGCAGGAGCGAACTCTCGTGCCCGAAGGCTATAGCATGCAGAGTGTCCATCTGAAGGGCTGCAAAGACCACGCGATGCCATGACTCATTTCTAGCCCAGCGACGCCACCAGCTGAGTTGCTTCGAGACACCGGTGCTCTGTTGCATGTTCAAACCAGGGGAGGGACAACGTGTTGGTGGCTCTTCGTCTTCGGCATGGCCAACCATAGGACTACCGCGTCGTAGCAAAGCTAAAGTCGAGGCGTGGTGGATATAGGCGCGCTCGTGCAGTCGACGGCTCGAAAACATTTTCTCATAGAATTCAAGAAGCAGCAACGACTGGGCGACCCACAAGGTTATGGGAGGTTCTGCTTCAGGAAAGATCTCCCATCGAAGGTTGATTGCTAGAAGATCCGCGAGAAGTCGGTGGCTGTCTCGTGTCTTCATCGGATGGAGTCGGACTATCTGACCCGCTCCTAGCATGAGTATCGAGAGAAGGAGAAGAAGTTGGCAATCGTCGCTTGAGAAAGTCTGTTGGTGGATGATAGGCATCTGAACCGCCACATATGTCCAAAAGCTAGACAAACAGTCCTCCAAGACTTTCACTGTCAGATTCGGTAGATCACGTCCGTTGGAGCCGAACAACAGATCTTCTTCCTGGAGAACATCTTGCATGCCTGGTGGGCGTTTCTTCATGAGGAATAGGCTGATACTTTGAACCACCCTTGATCTGCACTGGACAGAGACACGGGTATGACTGTTGCAGCCATATTGATCAGCACTTTGGAACGTCGGTTCCGTTACGACCATTGTTGGCGACAGGTCGCTGACTGGAGGATTTGCAGCATTGTTGCTAGAGTCCAAGTGCCACAAATCGTTAATCGGGGAGCAGTAATCGATGCCAAAGTCCATATATGGAAGGAAGTTGGACAGGTCAAAATTCTGTTGTTGAGAGCCCGGACTATCAAACAGCCAGGTCGCAAAGTTTTCGTTGCTATGTTGACACGTCGTTACAAACTCAGCATTATTCTGCAGCATACCGGTCGGCATCCAGTCAGAGATGTTTGTTCCTATCTCCAATGGTATACTTTGATCCTCGGTTGTATCTTGTGCAGTAGGCTGGCTGATTGTGACGTTTGTTTCGACGATGCGAGGACCTGAGCTGTCCTCGTCGGCAGGTTCGGCGGAGAACTCATATGTGCTTTCGCGCACCATTATGCCAGCATCCCGGTCTGTTGATTTTGAAGTCTCGCCATGTCTAGCCTGATGCCTCATACAAAGATCGAGTCGCACAAAGGTCTGGCCACAACCCTCTGCTTGGCAGCGAAATACTTCTTTGGGCTTGTCTGAAAAACGTCAGGGGGGCCAGGTCCAGTCAGACTCACATAAACACGAAGCATGCGAAAGCCAACAGCACCTAATCTCGTAGAGACGCCACTATGAGGCACGATACATTGAGAACCAGTGGGTTGGCTTAGAGCCGATGATTGCGCACCGATATTTTGCAAGATTCTAGCTCTCCAAGTTCTCGTGCCTCGTGACGATGTCAAGCAAGTCTTTACGAAGAAGTTCGGTGCCGCTGTGATTTATCTGCGGTCGTGTCTATGCGATGTTCACAATCTGACTCACGATTTAGCTGATGGCGTTGGAGATGCTCAAGTCGAGAATATATCTGGCTTGTCATTAAACCTTCTGACAATGGGCTGACTCAGAGTGTAGATACCTTAGTACAGCCTTCATGATCACAGCTGAACCGTTTTGGGGTGTTCTTTCGACTCGCTCGTTTGCGTTTTTGCTGCGAATCCGAGATCGGTGGACTGTCCGCCATGGCTCGTTGAGAGGCTGGATGGTTGCAAGAGAAAGCAAGAGCTGATCTACAGATGACCCCCAAGCAATGTATGGCAAATCTCAGGATGCAGACCCCGCAGCGGGGGCATGGGGGGGCATTTGGGGTACCGGCTAATGACACGACGCGCTCATGGCAGTCGGCAGTCAGTGATCGATGAGGTCGGAGGGCTCATGCGTGTCCATGATGGTTGTCCGCGTTTGCTGAGGATGGAATTGACGTGGTCATTATGCAAGAGGAAACTGGCTGTTGACTGACGCGTCGCGCGCGCGCACGAGGAAAGAGCTTTCGCCAAGGCTGTTTTTGTTCATTTATTCTTCTCGGAAATATTGTTTGTCTGTCAACACGGATGTCATCTAGAAACTGCGCTCAAGCTCAATCAGTCGAGCAAAGCCAACATTTGTTTCTGACTGGATGTCGGCCTCGGGCATGGCACACGGCGATCTCGGTTCGCCTCCGTAACCGCAGTACTTGTTCAGTCCAATCTTGACAGCCACGAACCCGCCCTTGATCGCAACCCAGTCCGCTTCCGCCAAAATCGCTTGTGTCTCGCGTGCACGCTCGAGCCTTCCAGCCTTGTATGCGAGCATTGTTTGCACGTTGCTAGCTGGAGCAAGGTTGCCCAAGCCAGCTATCACACCGGCACCTCCCACCGAAAGAGTCTGCAAAAGAAAATCCGATGAACCTCCAAAAGTCAAGAAACCGGAGTCGTGGGTAGCAGCCACAACACGAGCCAGCTTTCCTGTGTTGCCGCAAGTGAGTTTGACGCCTACGATATTTGGATGTTGGGCCAGCTCAATGATTTGGTCCGATGTCATGTCGATTCCGCTCTGCACTGCTGGGAAGTTGTAGATCAGAATGGGAATGGGCGAGGCGTCAGCGACCTTCCGGAAGTGGTCAAGGAGAAGCTTCGAAGACAGTAGCGAAGCAAAATAACTTGGAGGTAGGACCAGCGCGGCGTGACCGCCTGCAGAGGCAGCATCCTTGCAAAGCTTTATGGTCTCTCTTGTCGAATGAGCTCCACAGCCAACGACGATTTTGACTTTTTTGCCGGAGTCGTCAAGTGCTTGTCGAGCCGTCCGAGTAATCAATGTACGCTCCTCATGGCTAAGGTGAGCGGCTTCTCCGTTAGAGCCATGTGTGACTATATCAGCATCAGCGACTGCTCATACCAAAAGGAACTTTACCAGACCTATGCCTTTGATGCCGCTACCTGCTAACATAGTAACGTGCTTGCGGGTCGTCTCGATGTCTACCTCTTCGTCCTCCTTGAAGAAAGCCACGGTCGGAACATAGATGCCTGGTTCCAGCTTCGTCCCGGTGCTCAGTGCTGGTACAGGCTTAGCACCACTAAGCTCCTGAGTTGATGTTGGGGCCATGTTGATTGATCTGGATGGAAATCGATACACAAAATATGCGAAGCAGCATCGCTTATATTCTTGTGCTCGAGATCGCCGGACGATTTGACCCCCACGGCCTGTGACAACGCTTCACAGTGTACGTTCTTGACCGACATTGCGCTCTCGCCAGACACGACTCTGGTTCATGATCATCGTGCATTTCAGTAGCTACAGGTGCGACGGACTCTATAGCACAACAATATTGCATATGGATGTATGCTGTACGCTTGTTATCAACTCAAGCTATGATGACCGAGAAAGACTAACTCAATGTACTGCTATGATTGCTGCGCCAGCGACTATCGACCCATCCAACCACCGTCTACTGTCAATATCTCTCCTGATACATATGAACTTGCTCGGCTGGCGAGATACACTATTGAACCAGCAAAGTCCTCGGGCAAGCCCCACCGACCAGCTGGAATACGTTCCAGGATGCTTGCTGCACGCTTCTCATCCTTGATCAGGGCATCATTCATGTCGGTGTGTATGTATCCGGGTGCAATCTGCGCAGGTTATCAGCTTGATCTCGCAACAACGGGTGGGTACACTTACGGCGTTGACATTAATGCCATGAGCTGCCCAGGAGTTCGATAACGCCTTTGTCAGTTGTGCTACGCCTCCCTTGGCAGCAGCATAGGCCGGCACATTGAGACCTCCTTGGAAAGATACCAAAGAAGCAATCTTGTTCTGTCAGTACGAAGCTATAGCTCAATATCAAGGGTCTTAGACTTGCATTGATTATCGAGCCACGGTGAGGTCCTTCTCGGGTCATCATGTAGGCGCCTGCATCACGGCAAAGGGTGAAGACCGTGTTGAGATTGACTTGCAGCACCTGTCAATAATTTATCAGCTATCACGGCCAGCGGCATGTGCAGAATCGGCATACCTCGTTCCAATCTTCGTCTGGGAATGTGTGCGGCGGGTGACGCCTTTGTATGCCGCCGCAATTAACCAAAATGCTCACATCGTGGCCGTCTGATACAATTCGTTTGATCAAGTCTTTGATCTGATCATGGTTTGCAAGATCTGCCTCATATATGGTCACCTTTCTTCCAAGCTTCTCTATCTGCTCCTTGGTGGTAACACTCTTGGAGTCCCGCTGTATCAAAACGATGTCGGCCCCGGCTTCTGCTAAAGCATATGCCAAAGACTGTCCGATTCCTCTTGTGGCACCTGTAACAACAGCTGTTCGGCCTTCGAGGGAAAACAGACTCAGTACACCAGACATCGTTTTCGTGTTACAAGTTTGGTAGATATCTCAAATTTCGACAATGCTCTGACAAAAGTGATTTCAGAGTTGCGCCGATTCACGACCGATTGCTTGGGTATTATCGCTGGACGATTGTAGATCTGCCCTGGAATTGGGGGTCACACCCCGCACTTCCCAATCCTACTCCTTGCTCTTGGGGGTCACCATTCTGACACAACGTTGGTGACGACGGTCAGGTCGATCTGCGTTGGACACCCCATGGGGTAACATGCTAATTATGAAGAGCGCCTCCAGATTATCTCTCTGGTATCGGATCCAACATAAGTACTCGACTCGATGCTTCTCTCATTCATCTAATTATTTGCGATTCTGTGAACAGAGACCTAGACGAGAGCCAAGACCGATTGTCATCATGTCGGTTGACGAGAACAAGATTGCCGTACAACACGTCGAGGACTTCGACAAGGAGCATCATGTCCAGACTGAATTCGAAGACCTCCCAGAGTCTCTGCGTGAGCTTAGCACGCATGAGTTGACCAAGATGGGCAAATGGACGACTATGAAAATGGACCTCATCATCATGCCCGCCTTGACTATTCTCTACATCTTGTAATACTGCCGCTTGAACAGTCAACACGTGTACTGATGAGTCGTGCTAGAAACTATCTGGACCGTCAGAACATCGCTGCCAGTAAGTTGGCCAACATAATGGTCGACTTGGACATGTCTGTCCAACAGTACAACACATGCGTGTCAATTCTGTTCGTAGGATACAGTATGTCACTTCCGATTGTGCCTATGGCCTATACTGACAGTGAATCCTAGTCCTCATGCAAATACCCTCCAACTTGGTGCTCAGTAAGATTCAATGGCCAGCTGTGTGGATATGTAGTGCTGTCGTAGGATGGGGTGCAGTCTCAGCAGCTACTGCCGCAGTGCACTCATTCGGCGGTCTGCTTGCCTGTCGTTTCATGCTTGGGTTCGTTGAGGCTGTATTCTTCCCCGGAGCTTTCTACTACTTGTCCATGTTTTACAACAGAAAGCAGAGTACGTGACAACATGATCGAATTGCCTTGGGCATTGCTAACTATCACAGTTGCTCTCCGTACTGCTATACTTTATTCTGGTTCTCAGCTCGGTAATGCTTTCGGAACACTGCTGGCGATTGGCATACTTGAGCTCGACGGTCACGCCGGATTGGAAGGCTGGAGATGGCTCTTCCTGATTGAAGGTGTCATCACGATAGGCATAGCACTGGTGTAAGTGAATGGTACAAGCCACTACCATACATATACCGGCCTAACAGCAGACAGTTTTGTCACCTATCTTCCGAACTCCAACAAGAAGATCTGGACCTTTTCGCAACAACAGCTTGACTGGCTGAAGTGGAACTATGAAAGAGATCAAAAGCAGCAAGACGAATCGAACGAGGTCACAGCATTACAAGGCTTCTTGCTTGCGGTCAAGGACCCTAAGACCTGGCTCATGTGCGGCACCCTTTACGCTACGTATACTGCAGCTGCAGTCAACAATTTCTTCCCCACCGTTGTTGGTGGTCTTGGGTTTGGCCGAAACATGACATATGTACTGACTGCGCCGCCATTCATTCTCTGTGTGGTGGCAATGCTATGTAACGGCTTCCACAGCGATAAGGTCAGTGGTCACATCTTCCAATATGCAGTGCAATGACTGATAAGATAATGTAGATGGGAGAACGCTATCTGCACATTGCTTTGCCCTTGACGATTACGGTCGTGGCAAACATCATTGCCGTCAGCACGCTTAATGTCGGTGCACGTTACTTCGCGATGTGCCTGATGCCATTGTCCTTCTACAGCTCTGCCATTTGCCAGCTCTCGTGGATTTCAGGCTCACTATCACAACCGGCAGTCAAACGTGCGGCTTCAATTGCCATCATCAACGCTATTTGCAACACTCCCAACATCTGGACCAGCTATCTCTACTACGACTCTCCTCGATATGTGGCTGCTTTTTCGGTGAATCTGGGCGCTGCAGTTGTGGCTTTCCTGAGCGCTACTGCCAGTTACTTTTATTTGAGGAGGCAGAATCAGAGATTGGACCAGGGGAAGCCGATGGGTAGTTCCGGACCTACTCCTGTGCAGCAGGCGAACGGCTTCAGATATATGTTGTGATCTAGCTGAAGATTTGCAATCCTCATCCATCGTCATCTCAATATGGAAATTTAGCTAAGCGACTCATTATGTACAACACGCCTAGTATTCGAGCTATTTGCCCGTGCCGTCGATTTCATACCTCCCATTGTTCCAGTCCGCCTCGTATGCATGCGTCGTGGGACCTGCGTTTTGCGGTACATGGTATGGTTGTTGAGGCGACATGACAGCGTTCGAGCTAGGTGCGTAGGTATCTTGCTTGAGGGATTGCATCTCTTTCTTCAAGTTCTTGACTTTTCTCATCATCCAGAGCATTCCGACCAGTGCGATGATGCAAGCGACACCCAAGACGGCACCGACAGCCGCACCGACGACTGTGGTAGTATTGCTCGAGTCCGACTCAGCTGACGCAGTGGTTGTGATTGTGGTCGTCGCTGTGGTTGTGGCGTTTGTGTCGGTAGTGTTTGTGCTGTTCGAGGTCGCTGATGAGCCAGGGATGACGCCGTCAATGAAGCGTCCAAGTAAAGAAGTCGCGGTTCCGCTGATTATCATGGCAGAGTTGTTGCAGCAATTTGTACTGTCTGACGCTTCTCTACAACACCAAGTACTCATCGTACAGGGGAGTACATTGAAGGCCTTCCAGCCATTGGCTTCTGTTGAGTTGATCAGACAATCTCGTCTTGTTTCTTTTCGCCGTGTAATATGCTTACTCGCAGGACACACGATAGGACAGGCATCATCGCTAGCCGTAGGGTCGGTACAACCATTCCCATAGAGATAGCCACTGTAGGAGTCCATTGTTGCATAGCAGAGTCCGCCCTGCATACAGATATCAGGCTGTGCTTTGTTACTGGCCTTTTGAGAATGTTAGTCTGGCGGTATGCTGTGTCATGATAGCAGATTGCTCACGCAACACGCGCTGACTTCGGCATCAGGGTTACAGGCTACAAAGGAACCGTCTGGCGGAGCTGTTCCTTGAAGGTTGTAGCATCGAGCGGCCGCTGTGCTGACATACATCAGCGAGATAAACAGGGTGCCATACATTCTGAGGTATGGAAGCGGCCCGGCGGTACAAGTCGCAAGAGGAAAGTGTCCAGAAGAAAGTGAAGCACCTCAGGTGCGAGATCAAGCAGGAAGTCGTCCATGATATGTATTTTGATCAGGATTTGTGATTAGTACTACCGCCATGCTGACAGTGGAGGCTGAGAGGTGTTGTTGTTAGAGTGCTGAGCCTTAGCTGCAGTCGCACCCATCTCGCTTGTCGCGTAGTCTCGCAGTTTAGCCGTCTTTAGAATGCAGGTTTCATAAAACCATCCAATCATGAGCGACCACAAGAGAAAGTGTCCAATCCTTCTGGTCCGCAGCATCTATCCCCGGTCGACTCTTTCAAATCCTGCGATGAAGATCAATATCAATAGGTTGGAACCAGCGCTCTCGAGATTAATGAGGCGTGACTCCGCTTGTGCAACAACAAGATCCACGATAATCGCCATTTTCCTTTCAACGAGAGCAGCTGGAACACACATTGAACCTGATTTGGACTGCATGAATACGACTCGCCATTTGTGATTCATCCATGATGATGGACATTCTTCTTCTTCCTTGTGTCACATGTTGAGCGCTTTTTGGAAGGAGCGATCAAGTCTTGGCATCAGCACTAGCAAATACTGTTGAGAACGATCGGTATCATCTAGGCATCATCATCATTATCATCATTATCATAAACCCCAGCCACGATTACATGGTCCTTCATCTCACACTTCCACATTGATCTCGCTCATCAAGTGCATGATGGCCGAGAGAAGCTACAGCAAATGCTTCACTCCTCTTGAGTCTGATCCTGACATCTTCACAACCCTGGGTCATCAGCTTGGCCTCGCCGATCACGTTGTGTTCAGGGAACTGTTCTCTCTCGATGAGCCCTGCGATGGCAAAGTCCTGGCATACACGCTAGCCTTTCCCACTACACCGGCCTACGATGCTGAAAGAGTTGCTGAAGAACTCCAAGCTGATACCATATCAGACCAGTCGGACATCGTGTTCCTCAAACAGACTATCCACAATGCGTGTGGTCTTTATGCTTTGCTCCATGCTGCTTGCAACGGGCACGCGAAGGACTTCATAAGTAAGTTAATTGATGACTTACAGATATAGCAAGATATTGACTTTACAAAGAACCTGGTTCCGTCTTACAAAGACTGGTCGAAACATCAGCGTCAGAGCGATCGAGCTTCTTGGATGGGTCTGGAGAGCTAGAGCTGCTTTATGCATCTGCAGCAAACGATGGATATACTGCACCACCTTCAGATCCTGAGGCCGATGTGGAATGGCACTATACCTGTTTCGCGCCATCGTTAACACTTTGCAAGCTGTACGAGTTTGACGGTGATAGACGAGGTCCCCTTGAATGCACACATCTAGCCGATGATCTGTCAGACTTTGACTCTAAAGCAATCGGTCTCATTCGACAATGTTTTGAGAACGAGACAGGACAAAAGGCACACCAGTTCAATGTCATGGCTCTGGTAGATGTTTCTTAATTCGGAGGACACCGTAAATCGCTATGGGACAAACGTCTACGGATCAAAATCGCGCATCGTTGACCAGTCGGCGATGGTCTTTGTGGACATGCACGAAAACAGCAAAGATAAGTGATGGCTTGCCTTTGAGACTGACTCTCACAGCTGCACTTCCAGTTATATTGATTGCGCATACGCGCCCGGCTGCCTGCATACGACCCCTCAACTGATAAAATCGCCTCAACTATCGCGAATGTATATCAACAGCTTCCTCTTCCACTCCTTTTTTCGGTTGGCTATCATCTGCAATACAACTACAGTCAGCCATGCCATCATTTACTGAGATCGTCTACAACCCTTACAAGGATCATCCTCGTCGGTCCAGAATGTGTATGGTTCGAGATACTCTGTATCGCTTGAAGATACGGGACAAAGTTATCAACTTCAAGTACGCAGATGATGGTGACCAACCATCTCTCGGCATTGTCATCGATGAAGATGATCCTCCAGTCAGCCCTTTCGACTGCGGAGACGATTGCAAGGAGTGTTTTCCGCAGTTCTTTCCTGCCACTGTCCGCGTCAGCAATGCGGTTGCTCAACAGTCCATTTTGGCCCTGACCGAAGCGATCCAAGAAAACACGGCCTCTCTCCGTAGTTCGCTGGCTGCTCATGCCGACTTCGTCGTGACAAGATGGCGCAAGAAGTCGCGTGAAAAGCGTCTCACTTTCTTGGAAGAACACAGCTCTCTCTACCCCAAAAAGTGGGCAGCTGTCCATCTGCTCAATGCCGTCAACTACCCACACAGCGAAGATGAGCACGTCTACTACACTGGACCCAATTCGCAAGCCCTCTTTTTTGATACCCAAACCGAGCAGGTGTCTCGTGTTCAGAGAGTGCCTCATCCTAGAGATCCTGAAGGAGTCGTCAACAGATTCCGGGACACATGGTTTCTTCCATACCTCGATGCAGAGATGCTGTCTGAGGATCCCTTGCTCCTTTTAGGCTTGTTACATCATCGCACTGTCAACGAGCCGGAGAAGTGGATCTCATTTGACAGCTCCCATGTCGTTCTAGCTGAGTGCTTTGGACCCATCGATCACGTCTTCAATCCCCAGTGCGTCCTTGTACAAGGTCCTGATTATGGCAAGCTTGTCAGCTGGAACGCTCGACAGATGCATCGTGGAGAAATCATGGGCTTTACAAAGGCATACTTCGTCTTCACGGCGCAGTCTAGGATGATGGCCCTCTTGCGTAGATTTGTGTCTGGGTTGCTGGCAGAGGCCGATGAAGCTCCGATCTATGAGCTCCATCCCAAATGGTCTCAGTTGGTCCAGACGGACTTCTCCAGATTCGGCACTACCTCTGCTTGGTCTACCGACTCTATCAAGCCCTTCTCCGCTCCACCTTCTTTTGATCCCCACGCTATCGTTGAGTTCGTTGCATCCCGTCATCGTGCTGCCAGAGACGAGATTGAGCTTCTTCAGACGGATCCGGCTTATGTCCAATTTCGTGCTCGTGAGCTGGCCTCGGCGCACTTCTTCGAGACTTTCTCAGGCTCTGACAGATGGCCTTACTTTGTCGACCAGCTGTTTCTCATTCCTCTTCAACGAGAAATGTATTGGCGTCAGTTGAACGGTGAAGGTAAGCGGATGGGAGCGTGGCTGCAGGCCATCGAAGAGTGTCCATCAGATACCGAAGCTCGGGCAGAGTACGAGTATTTTGTCTCGATTGTCTGGGATTTGTGCTTGGAATCTTTTGCGGTCTTTGAATCGGGCGTTGAAGGCAGTCTGCTTTATCAGCGCGGCTTCGAGAAGAATCTCAACATCCAGGGTGATGGTAAGTCCAACAAGCATGATCGAAAGTTCAGCAAAGATGACTACTTTCCGGACGACATGTTGTACTGGGCCGTCAGCTCTCTCGGCTACGACGCATACCGTCCTCTGAGCATGGATCCTTCTCTCAACTTTGCCATTATAGATTACATGTGTCGGACCGACCGCAAACAGGCAACTCGAATCAGCCAAAGTCTGCTTGTTCAACTGAGCGATATGGCAGTCCTGTTCGAGGTCATGGACTCTATCAAGTCACGTCCTATCCGTGAATGTCAGATTACCCACGAAAATGCGAAGAAGTTGTTGAAGGAAGAGTGCCGAGACCAGTTCATCAAGAAGATCAACCCTCCTTTCGCGGACAAGGAGATTGGTGACAAATTGGGAGAGTTTCTTGAACGTGCTTGCACCCAGTCTACGTGGCCTCGTGGAAGAAAGAACCAAGAATGGTTGGATGAAGCCACAGCTTCTCACGAGGCTTTGGATGTTTTCTGGTCGGAAATGCGCACCATCTGGGCACACAAGTTGCGTAACGAGGGTGATGTTGCTGAAAGCTATGTAAGTGTATCGACGGAACAGACACTATCGCCAATCGAAGTCACCTACGTGAGGACGTTGCTGACTAGCATCTGCTGTTCTAGATCAAGGAAGACATTGATGGTCTCATGCGCTTCTCTCAAAGCGAAAAGCATTTGGCCGAGCTTGCAGCTCAACGTGAGCACGTCCTCTGCCAGCTCGCTCGCCGCGAAAAACGTACTGTGGATGCGGAGTTGGTGCTTCAGACTGTATGGGGCGATGACAGCGATAATAGCAGCACCTCGCCTCAGATATTTGTAGCTCGCAAGACCAGAACCAGATCTCCACGCTCTGTAAGCAAAGATAACACCGAAACTTTGCCAGCACCCGTCGAACCTGCCATAAGCCTTTCTCAGCCATCTAAGATCGCTGTCCGACGCGACAACATTGCCATATTCAAAGCCATGTTCCCAGAAAATGGCGAAGACTCTTCACGCAGCTTTGCCTGGCAGCATTTCCTGGCGGCCATGACGGACGCCGGTTTCAGTATCTTGCAGAGTCAGGGCAGTGCTGTCACGCTCAAGCTTGAAAAGAGTCAGGGTGTCAATACGATTGTGGTTCATCGTCCTCATCCTGTGGCTACCATCAACCCAATCATGTTGAGAAGCATTGCCAAGAGGATGAGCAAGTGGTTTGGTTGGGGTAAGAAGACGTTCGTGGAGCAAGAGAAGGAGCAGGGCCTGGTAGACAGATCAGTGGCAGCCTAGGCTGGAGTGACATTCCCTGCAACTTGTTCTACCAGATTATCTGCTGGTGAAAACGCAGAAGTTTCGAAACTGAGACGAGTTTCCGAGAGAGGTAACACATAATGCTCTCGACGGCCTCCCCGGGGTGCTAGAGACTCTTGTGTATTTTGGCAGCTGTGGACTTGATGAATTATGAGGCTGGGATGGTCAACGGGTTCCTTGTAGCATTGTAGCATGCTAGTAGATAGCCATAAGAATGCACAATGTGAAGCTGGTTTGCTGTGAGAGCACGAATGCATGATGTGTGTGTCACTAGCCCCTGAAAGATTTACACAAGGTACTCTAGAGAAAGTTCATTAATGGAGCGTTGGCAGTTAGGTAGCATTGCGGGTATCAGGAAAAGGGCAAAGTGCCTTACTACCTACCTAGCGCCAAAGGTCCAGTCGTCAAAATCATCATCCTCGTCATCGTCATCTTCGTCCTCCTCTTGATTGTCATTTTGACTTTTTGTTGTCTGGCTCACTGCTTCTGGTATCGAAGCAGGAGCATCTGGAAGTGTTTCGGATTGCTTGGAGAGTCGCAAGGCTTCCCTCTTTTCACGCAAGCGTCTGACCCTCTCGTCCAACTCTTCCATTTCATCGAACTCTTGTTGCATGGCAAGCGCAGCATCCTCAGTATCAGCCTCTATTTCGGCTTCTCTTGCGGTACGCTGAGCGCTCTGTTCCTCGCGAGCCTGGGCAGCTAGCTCCTCGGCCGAGACAGGGGCGGCCGAGATGGTGGCAGATGCGCTGATGATGGGCAAGGCATTTTGTTGGGTAGCAGCCATCTCACGCTCAAAAGCGGCCCATTCGTCTTCATCGACATCTGGCGCAGGGGGCGGTGCAGGTGCGGTGGGTTGTGTCGTGTGCGCTTCGGCGGATGCAGCGTCTGGTATTGATGGAGCAGTTGGTGTGTTTGCGTCGTCAACTTCATGCTGGTCCTCGTCCTCTTGGGCGGCATCAAAGAAACCTTCGGGCACAAAGCCACCAGGGACAGCCTTGACCCTTTTCCTGCCCTCATCATCGCTTTCACCGGCCTTGCGCTTCTTGGTCTGTGGCGAGGCTGTGGGTGGTGGAGGGTTTGCGCGCAAGTATTCCAGTCGCGCGGTATGTTGCGGTGACTTGACGTGATTGTCCCATAACGACTCGGTCTTGATCTGAAGGTTGCAGACGGCACATAGCAGCTTGCCAGAGTCCGAGTAAGTTGCGTGAGGGTGGTTGATTCTGCGCGATGCGCGCTCATTACGCAGGAGCGAGCGCACGTCTGCCATGATGTTGCTCGTTCGTCTGTGCAAGATCGCAAATCGAGATGGTCCAGGAGTAGTCGCGTGGTGCACTCTGAGCGCGACTTGTGCCTGACGATTGCTTCCAACTTTTGCAACGCAAACGCATCATTCCGCCAAGAAAGGGTATGCGATCATGTCGTCAAAGCTTCGCAACAAAGTCCGCCTGCCAAAAACAACAACGAGACATGGCGACTGCCATCGGAACGCATGTGACAATCACGATCCGTACGCCCTTGTCTGTGTCTAAAACTCGATCTGGAGTCTGTCAATCATGGTCATGCTGCTGCTGCTGCTGCTTGTCCAAGTCAGAAGCGTGGACGCCGGCCGACTCTGCCCTCAAGGCACTTCGCCGGCCTTCATTTATTCTCGCTCGGTCGCTGCCGCCTCCCGAAGACGCAACGCAAAAGACACTGCCTGATCAAAAGTCGATCCGTATTCCCTGTCCCTGCCACGTTGGTCGATCAAAGAAGCCTTCGGTCAGACTGCCGAACCTCAACCCTATTAAGCAGTCCTGTACATACCATCACCTAACACCCTTCACGTCCGATCGCGCTGTTCGATGCCATCGACAGATGAAGCATTTTGACCTTTGACCACCAACTCGTCTCCTCCGCTATGCCACGTGTATGAGACTGTCAAAACTTTAAACACGTTCGCTTTTGCTGCTGCCCACGACTCGTAGCTCGCGAGCAACCACGGATAGCCGTCTTCCGCTAACAAATGACTCCACAGGATACAGTCAGTTCTCGCCTGTCATATTTTGACACCTGCTGCTTTGATCCTCCGTGTCGTCGTCTTCACAAGTCGCATCTAGGGCTTCCTCGTCTAGATATAGTATGTAATACGTCTTGTGGCCGGAAACTCGTCGAGGAGCGGCTATGACGGTCTTTCGTCCGCCTCCGCTGCGGAACTTGGACCGATTCGATCTCATGGAGACATGCAATATAGCAGTCCGAGACCCGACTGTGATATCTGCGACGAGGAGCCCACTTTTCGATAATCATCCCATGCAAAAATCGCTTGGCTCATACCTGATTTGCTGTCATGTTGATATATGGATGAGCATTGCCCTGAAGTCAAATCCCGAACATCCCCACGACGGGGTATGAAATCACGAGCAGCGCCGTCGTCAGTGGTCAATGTGTGATTGCAAAGAATACGCAGTACATACGATTGTCGTTATAGAACAACTCATCACTTTTGCTGGTTGCAGGCTCAATACACCAGCCGTGTTTGTGCCCTACAGAGCACGACTCTAGAACAGCGGTGGAATCTTTTTGACAGCGAACGGCCTCCCCGGAGTGTTCGGATTTTGACTTTGAGCAGGGGGTGGTTTCCAACGCACGTAAGCTTTTGGGGGGGAAGACTTGCCGAGCTGAAAGAGCCCCCTTGTCAAAGTGTCGCGAGCACGCGAGAAGCCGACGTCATTCCGCGAATGTTTTCCCTCATCTCGCACCGACTCGACAAAATAAACCGTAAGCGTGTGTCGGTGCTCAAGGCTTACACACCTGAAGCTGCGGGAGGACAATCCTCGCAAGCATGCGACGTCTGAGAACAAGACCGGTTCTCTAAAATAAGCAGAGTGGCTGACAAGAGGCAAGAGGTCATCAATCCGAGTCAATCAGAGGGCATGCAGGCACATGCCGATCGATCAGGATATGCAGGTGAACATGTTCAGGCGGCTAAGCAATCCAAGCGTCTATTTGACAACGTGCATGCGTCTCCAACCAGTCAAGTTAGCCTTTGCTTGCCTTTGCTTTGGATGCTTCTAATATCTACCCTTGGTGCCCCGCCCCGCTTCAGACACCATTCTCACATTACTTGTCCGAGACTACGCTCAACACAATCCACAAGACCTGTCTCGTTCTCACGTCCGACCAAAAACTCCTTCGAAATGTTACAACACGCTCAAATGTCACATGCCTTTCAATCAACGGCTGCCGGCGTAAGTGCCCTCTTCAGAGGGTCTGACAGAGTTCCTGTGCTGACATGCTCTTGCGTCAGGGTCGAACATACCAAATCTCAAAGTTGCCGGAGCTCGATTATGCTGTCAACGTGACGATATTCCGCGACATCTTGGAGCTGGATGATGAAGACGAACAATATTTCACGCGCTCCTTGGTATGCGACTTCTTTACGCTCGCACAACGGACTTTCTTGGAAATGGATGCATGCTTGTCAGTATACATGATGACAACCTGATCTTCGATTATCGATGTTAATCGAGCAAACAGAGAATCCCAAGATGTCAAGCAACTATGGAGCAAAGCACAATTCCTCAGAGGTCCGAGTGCAACACTAGGCATCTACAAGGTCGAATCCAGCTGTGCGCGAATTGAGCAAATGACAGCAGTCACCGACACATTCCAGACCGAGGGCGATTCAAAACAAACTCTGTGCAACTCTGCCAGGATCCTATTAGACCAGGCCCAGCAATATTTCGCAGAGGCAGAGCACGCCTTACGGCACTTCTATGGAATGGATTGACTGAGCGAATGCCCTTGGTGCGGCATCAAATGTTTACGACCTTTCAACAATAGATTTGATATCAAGGACTTAATGACACAATGGCTGGATCCATCAATATTATCTCGCTTTTCGGGAGGCAATCTGGCTCATTACCAGTCCTGCTAGTATATGCCATGTGGAAACAGCTTCTGGAGCAACGCCGGCATTGCTCTGCCACTGGTTCGATTCCTCCTCTCGTGGTCATTGCGGTGACGCGGGTTTCTGCTGAGCTTTTGACCAGCGTACTGGATTAATCGTCAACGAATATCAAGGAAGACACTCCGATCACAAGAACTTACGGCCACAAGCGTTGCAGAGTGTTTTTGGCCCAGAAGGGCCCCTTCGCCATTCCGGAGAATCAGCAGTCCCGCACTCTTTGCACAGGAACTCCTTGAGTTGCTCCTCTTTCCGCTTCTTCGTGCGTGGTTTAGCTGTCCAGCCACCGGTCTCCTGCATCGTTTGCAGACGAGAGGTTGTGATCTCAATCCTCACATCACCCACTACAGAGTCCACCTGCGGTTTCGTCGAAGTTGACGCATCTGAAAGGGTTCTTTTGCGAGAAGAGACCGAACCTGAGATAGACACAGTAGTCGTTTTATCGTTGGAGACAGACAAGGCTCGAGAGGGCTGCATACATTGTCAGTTTCTTCCAACGACAATGGTGTAGATAATTATGCAGAAGATAGCACCACAATCCAGATCTCGGATTCTTGCCAAGCTCGGACTGATGTGTCTATGTTTGGAATACAACTCACCGTCGACGTCTCCACAGTGAGAGTTGCACACTGGATCGTATCATCATTCTGATTATACGCCACAGCGGTTGTCGTTGTGCTTTGGCTGATCGTCTGAGATTCCTCTTTTAGTTTTGCCAGCTGGGCAGTCAAGCGAATGTGTGTTGTGCAATGTTCCAGAAAAGAGTCCATCAATGAAGTACTGGGAATTGGATAAGGTCGTGAAGTCATCAAGCACATCTTGGTTGGTTTCAAACCAGCTTGTTCGAAGACCAAGTTCTCGGTGTATGGTTTGAATGTCGATTCAAAGATGGCGAAAGTACCATCCTGTCGTCGTAGTCTGTGATGGTATCTCCATGGTCTTCCAGTTGCCATGTTGTCTTTGAAATCCTCTAAAAACACGGGGATATCGTCGACCTTCATATAGGTAGGCATGTAGTGTCCAACAAGTTTCTCCGAGTCGACTTGAATTAATGGAAAGCTCATTGGTGATGAGTAGAGGATGCGGCCATCCACAGCCAGAACCATCAGCAGGTCCTGAATGCCATCCAAAACCTTTTGTTGAAATCCAGCGGAGCGATTAAGTGGTAGATTCTCAGTATCAATGTGGAAATTGGGCGCCATGGTGGCTGTGAAAGCGGTGACTGGTATGTTAGGAATCGGCGATTTGACGAAGGAAGTGACAAAAACTGAACAGTATCGGGACAGTGAGGGAGAAGTACTTTTCCCATATGGTCTTGCCCAGAGCTCATATAAGCCGCTTAGGCATCTCTAGAATATGGAAAAAGGTTTCGCGTCTCCGCCAAACCACCTGTTTGAGACTCTTATTTATTTCAACCCCAATAGCGATGCTCTACTTTGACAGCTTCTGGGCCCGCTTCAGCCACATCCTGGACAAAGATCCGACGAAGGATCCACCACTTGGCGCGAGTCGTTAAGGCCCTCGTAACGTTTTGATCCCTCTACGTACGTGTATCACCAGACTGCCGTACAGCTAGTTCTCAATTACATCCTCTGCATGTAGTCTTGAAGGTCAGTCTATGCGAGGAGGAGTCCGACCATTCACAAGAGCCAATTTTCGCCCGATGGCTTGCAGTGGCAAACGTCTGCGGTGAATCCGAAAGGTCTCTACTGACCAGCGGACGCGGACACCAGCTCCCGGCTAACAAGCGACAAGTCATCAAAGGAGTTTCGTACGTACACAGCGGCGGTGCGGCTCCGGTACCCGCCGACACCAGGCGAAAGAATTCCGAAGAATTGCTTGGGGTCAAAACATCGAATTCTGGCTTGTGGTCCAAGAATCCCATCGCCGATTGCACCCCAATTCGGAAAAACAGTCGAACAACACAAAAAACCAGACCGCAAAAGACCGTGAGAAGATCGACCAACCTGCATGTGTTCCGCTTGCTACAATGCTGACATTGTTCTAGACCATGTCAAAAGACTGGCAGCCTTTTTTCCCTCATCCTTCGCCAAATTGAAACACCTTTTCATGGCCGCGGAGCCCCAGCTTTGCTCTCGGACATTTTGCTGGTTGTGCATGATACGTTTGAGGAATTCACGCCTCACCTTGCCCTCATGCACAGTAACGGCTCAGGATTGCCTACGCGACGTCACGGGAAGAATTGCGTTGGAATTTGGAACTGGTGAGGCCAGTCTAAGAGCGCCACATGCGTAACTTGCGTGGGTATTGTTGTTGTGCGAAGTAAAAATGCGGTTTTCTCTGACATCGACAACTTCCACGGCACTTTATGGTCATTAAGCGCACACTGAGAGAAAGCCATGTGTAGTGGACGTTTGCGAACCTCGATTCGGACGGATGCCCTTGTCTACTTCGGGACTGCCGCCTGTGTATATGGCCATACTTGTATCACTACTTGTACATACTGCGGAGAGTGTCTGGGTGGCTGAGAACTATTCGAACATATGCAATGGATATGGCATAGGCCTCCCCGGGTCTTGAAAGATGTTTCGGAAATTCTTCTACGAATCGACCGCAAAGCCAACTAGCAACGTCAATAGATGACAGAGCACAACAAGCATGATCAGCAACATCCCGTAGACACCAACACTTCCTACCTGTCGCCGGCCTCTCCTACTAGTGATACCATCACGATGAGGATGCAAATCTTACAATTGGTGTTTTCTATAACAATGGTTCTGTGGTGTAGTTGGTTATCACTTCTGTCTAACACACAGGCGGTCCCCGGTTCGAACCCGGGCGGAATCATCTCTTTTGCCTCTTTTGGGACCCCTTGGCCAGTGAAAAGTTCGCGATCTTTTTGCTCGTTCTGTTCTCATCTTCACTACTATGCAGTTCTAGGGACGGGCGAAAGCTTGCTTTGTGGTCAGTATGCTGCTGCATTGCTCAGACTCGATGCTACGGGTTTTGGTGCAGAGCTTCCGTATGAGATGCTGTTCGGTGACGTTCAATCGACGTATTGAATGGTACGGGCAGCCTGAAGGTTTTGTCGAGTCCTTAATGCTGTTGATGCTTTTTTGTGTAGAGATAGATTGCGTTCGCCGAACCAAGTCGGATTCTGTTGGTATGACCCTGACTAAAAATGACAGCATCAATTACTCGACGATGAAACTGAATCTAATCATTGTCATGGTTCCCAATAGACTAGACAAGTACACGTAAAAAGCACTGCTCAGACTTCCATTGCTCGAGGCATGTCTTTGTATGTTTTTTGCTATCGAAGACTGTCGATCTTTTGAGAGACTGGCAATGCTTTAGTATTGCCCCTTCTCTTAGACGATGACACGCTTGACCCGACCTAGAATCAATTCACATCCAGTCTGTTGTCGTACCTCTGACTTTTTCATACATATTGGCAACAAGGCGTAGCTCTGTTGAATTGCGTATGACCACCTTTTTGCCAATATGTATGAACACAAGGTAGTCTTTAATGCCAGTGCAAACGACCAACACCTTTCGCAGCATCGTGATTGACCTGGCCCGTATGTAGCCATTTATCAGCCACAATACAGCCGCCTATGCTCTTTCGCCGGACCAAAATCGTCTTACTGTTCATGTTGATCAACATGCTATGTTCTCACCAGACGGGACGTACGAGGATTGTAAGGTCTCACCCGATTTATTATGAACGAAGGCGACGAAAAGTCACAAATTACGCAGTGAGATTTTAACTCTCTAGACCTCTGGCTGGACATTGCTACATTCCCAAACAAAATGGTGCATAACGGGGAGTAAACTGATTATGACGATTGTGATCGGGATGACCTCGAAGACGACTTCGACCAAGTATGCGAATTCGTAGTGATTATGGTGCACGACAGACATCCCACGATATACTGAGAAAGTTGGAGAAAGTATGTATTATTCTTTGAATGAAAGCCACTGACTTATAGGGACTGAGCCATTTCAACGTCGTTCGGATTAGCGTAGAGCTGCCGGCGGCTTTCTAGGATCGGGTATATCTAGGACCCACTGCTCTTGATCCTCGCCATCCTCTGCGGCCACCATCATGAGCGAATCTCGTAAAGACACTGCCTTGTCCACGATCTCTGATACGTTGAAATCCTGTAGAGGACCTCCTCGGCAGCAGTACCTGCGGAAGATTTTGCGATACACGTCCGGTCCTGAGCGTGTTAGAAGTGTAAGACATACGACCAAGGGGAAACAAATACATACCTGCGAACTCTTGCAGCCCCTCCCCCAAGTAGTAGACATGATCATGAGGGTGCCAGTAGGGATATTCGACTGATGCGCTCTCCAGGGGGATAAATTTGAGGTGTTGTTGCTTGTCGAGAGGCAGGCAGAATTGACCTTCGAGTTCCGCGCCAAATCTTTGATCATGGAGCACCCGCCAGTGTTCTCTCCAGTTCCTGATCTTCAACTCGTTTTGCTCTTGAAGCTCAGCAGCTCGCTGTCGCTCACGTCGTGATTGCTGTCTTTGTGTATGTTCGACTTCCCTCTCGAGTTCAGCTGCCTGCTGTCGCTCTCTCTGGATTTGGCGTCTGCGTGCATTTTCTGCTTCCGCTTCGAGAGCGGCCACTTGCTGTCGCTCGCGTTTGACTCGTTGCTTTTCTGCATATTCAGCTGCGTGTTTGACCTGCTTGAGCATTCTCAAATGTCTTTCTAGAATCTCATGTACATTCTTGATCCTGGCAAGCATTGCAATAGCAGCTCGTAGACGAGGAACCTTCTTCCTTGTATTGCTCGATTGCACCTTTTCTGATATCTCTATGACTGCCTTGGTGACGTTTCTGCATCCCTTCAGTGGTTCATAGGAGAGCCTCTTGATGGTCCCAGCTTCAGAAAGGTAGTACACCATGCTGACGTAGAGCATCCGAACGAGACTAGGCAAGACTCGTGTGTATATGTGTTTAAGTGCCCTCTCCCCATTCCAATCAGACTTTTCGAGAATCGACTTTGCTTCTTTCAAAACATCATTCGAAAGCGTGATCAAGTCGTCTGTTCTAGTATTGTCATTGGCAGATCTCCAACGGCCGACAATCTTCTTCAAGCGACTGTAACTCTTCAGGATGTTGATGCCGCCGAGCTCCTCTGGAACATGGTCGCTGTTGGCCGCCTCATCGAGATCATGCGCGAATTCGAGGGCTTCGTCCAGCTGTTCTGGAATGTGGATATCCTCAAAGTCATTTACTTCATTGGTACGGTCTTCTTCTTCTTCATCTTCATCTTCGTCGTCAGATGCGTATTGTTTGTGTATTTCGTTCACTCTCCTTTCCATCTCCTGACTCCCTGCTGTCGACTGCGCACCTCTAGGAGCCGACTCAGGGGCCATGAATAGAGCACTGTCTGGAGACTGGTCCTTCTGCGTTTCTTGAACTACTCCTAGTGGCACACCGACGGCTTGGGGTAGCGGAGAAACCTCACGGCCCAAGGAATGAACCGGACTCGCCTGGCGCTGTTCAGATGGAGGAGGTATGGAAGGAGTTGGCGGTTCCAGACTAGTTTCACGTTCCTGGACAACGGCTTGGAGAGATGCAGGGTAAATTCCGGATCCAGGACGTTGGCCCGGTGGCTGAACGGAAGAAGCACCCTCAATCAGAACTTCCGGACCTGGTGATGAATGGATGGCTTCCTCGTTTTGGGACTGGCTCTCAGGCAGGAGTTCCTCTGAAGCAGAATCCAACTGCACTGCAGGACAATTACGCCGTTGTTTCCGGTGCTGCGACAAGTCCAATTGTTGGTGAACTACACCGCGTGCAGAGCGTGTTAGTCGTAGGCTGCTTGTTGAAACAGGCGGAGCAGAAGTTGCTACCTCTCGACTGGGCGGTTGCCGGCTGTTCTGCTTCTTCGCTGGTAGAAGAGGCGGCTTAGGTGTGGGATGCTGATGATTGCCTCGAGTAATCAGGCCAACTCTGTGAGTTGTCTTTGATCGCTTTACCGGAGGTCCTTGGGGAGTATCTTGTGGATTCTCGCGACGAGTGATGGGCAGAGACGGTACTCGTTGGGGCGAGGCATTATGATTAAAATCATACAAATCTGGGCGTAAAGCAGTGTGCATTGATCTTGGTGGGCGGTCGGCCGCAAGGTCCTTTGTTGGACGAGTAAGTTTTCCAGAAGGAAGTGTCGCTGAGATCAGTGAGTTGATCATGTCGACCTGCGGGACTTCTTCATTCCCTTCGCTCACTAATGCATATGATTAGATTTATGAGAACGGCTTGTGAATATGCGTCGAGAACGTACTTGGCATATCGGAATCTGGCATGATGAGAGCAGAGTTCAGATTCGATATTCGCACGTGTCCAGATATTGCGTGAGGACTTGTATTAATGTCTGACTCTTGGTCGTCTGAGACATCGTCTTCATAGAAGACTTGATGTGAAGTCATGTGTTTGGCGCATGGCGCGACTTGGGTATGTGAGTGGAGAACAGCTTCGACAGCTCTCCAGAAGAGCTAGCTGTCAAATAGCACGATGTTCCGGAAAAGCGAGTGAGTTGCGTCTTGGGAGCGGAAGATTGCAACAATGCAAGAGGTTGAACAAAGCTTGGACCAACAGCCATCAAACACACAGAACACACAGAACACGTCGATTTGGGAAGCGCGATTGACCAAGTCCAAGACCATCGAGAAATCCTCAAACCTGCTCGCCGTCATGACTGACGATTTGCGCAACGGAAGTGTCATTCCATTGCTCCAGCTCATCCCGCCATCCTCCCAGCTACACTTCGAGACGCCTTCGAAGCGTATCAACGATGGCGACGACCTCTCCTTCTTCCTGCGGAGCTGTGCCTACGCCGACATCATGACCTGGCTTCTCCAGTTGAACCGATCTATGATTCCCCAACGACGTCCACATGATCCAAGTGTCGTCGACGCATGGCCACTCAAATCAGCAAACATCAACATCTCTCCGCATGTAGCCAGACTGAACAAACTCATCCGCTCGCTCGATGGTCTTATGGACGAGGCACCTCCAGAGTCTGGCCCCCGCAGGTTTGGCAATGCAGCCTTTCGCAAATGGCACAGGGCTGTCCAAGAAGCCACCCCATCTCTCTTGAGAGACGCCCTCTCGGACAAGGTGTGGGGCCGTGCTCAAGGCGACGCCGACCTGATTTCACTAAACCACGAAATCGCCGCATACCTGCTGGGCAGCTTTGGAAGTCCCGAGAGACTTGACTATGGTACCGGTCATGAGCTGAGCTTCCTTGCCTTCCTGGCCTGTATTTGGAAGCTGGGTGGCTTCTCCAACGCAAACCCTGGTCACGAAGAGAGAGGCATTGTCACCGCCATCATACAGCCGTGAGTCCCGAAACTCGTGCATTCTCCGTCCAGCGCATTGCTGACACTATCTCTAGCTATCTTGAACTGGTGAGAAAACTCATCTTGACCTACACTCTCGAGCCTGCTGGTTCTCACGGAGTATGGGGACTTGATGACCATTCTTTCATACCATATGTCCTAGGTTCTGCTCAATATTGCGCTCCTATCGACCATGATTCCATCAAGGTCCCCAACGAAGGTTCGCTTTTGGCTTCGCCTTCGCCAACTCGAACCGCAAAGAATGACTCGGCCGAAATGTACAGAGACTCCAACATGTACTTTTCTGCAATTGCCTTCATCTTCGATGTCAAGAAGGGTCCCTTCTGGGAGCACAGCCCTACGCTGTATGATATCTCCGGCATCAAGGACGGTTGGGCTAAGATCAACAAGGTCGGGAGCTGTGCGCATACTGATGTCAGTGTGGTTTGGCTAACAGATCAGCAGGGGATGATTAAGATGTACAACGCCGAAGTGCTCTCCAAGTTTCCAGTTGTCCAGCATTTCCCATTTGGTTCACTCTTTCGATGGGAGCAAGATGCAAGCGCTCCGGTGCCTGCAGCATCGCCTCACATGGGGTCTCAGCCGAGGCCTTCCAAATCACCCAGCTCGAACAACACAACCTTTCCCCAGCCGTCGACGCGAGCACCATGGTCAGGTACGGTAGCACCACCATCGGCAACACCTGTCACTGCCGCACCATGGGCAGCGACAGGGTCATCATCTGCAGCGAATTTCGCAAGGGCAAGGGCCCCACCAGGCCCAAATCGATAAATTCTTGGGGACAAGGCGCTTTCTGGAGACGCAACGGCGACAAAAGTAGACTGAAAGTACGAGTACTTGTAGCCGAGAGGGCAGAACAAGCAGCGTGCCACCAACGTCCGATAAGTTCGCAGCCGCCAACGCTCGGGTACAGATAAAGACCGTTTTGTTTCATGCACACATGGCCATCAAACGGTGAGCGGGGGCACATATGCAGGTCGAGGATGCCGTACAAGCACGTGTGACGCTTTGCAAGTAGAGTCGAAAGAGGAAAATAGGATATTGGACAGCACGCAAGAGAGATGCAAAATAGCGATAGTCCAGAGGCTAGAGGCTGCGAGTCAGCGCGTGGAAAGCTGACGATCAGCGTAGCCGGACGCGTTTCGTGGTAGCTTCCCTGGGGTGGCCAATAAGAGGCGGCCTCGAGATTGCACTCGACCCTCGTCAATCGGCGCTAGAAAGGTCCGCGAAAGCTTCTGGCTGCCGGTTGGGTGCTGAACCAGAAACTCAAAGATGTCTGGTCCGCATTGGAACGAGACACGAATTGAAAAGACGTCTTTACCTGTCGCTCTTGCCCTCGCGCACCATGCGTCGATTCCTTCCTTCCACACTCTCTTTCACCTAACTCTCCACCATCTTTTTGATCTTCGTTCCCACTTTCACCCACTTTCCATTTCCTGTCTCACAAAGCCTCGGGCAAGCGCCCCACCAAAGTGACATAATGCCTGGAACCTCCTGTTAGTATTAATTGCGTCTCGGGAGTCGAGATGATGCATGGCTCAACTAACAATGTCGCCAGCATCGTCTTCAGACACATACGAACAATTCAAACGGGCTTTTCGCAATCTTTTCCGACGACGAAAGCTCAACATCAACGTTCCTGCAGTCGTCAAGCCACAAGCGCCCACGCGTCCTTCACGCCCGCGATCAGCTTCAGCAGTCGCAGCACCCGAGGTCTTTGAGAGCCCGGAAATTCCGTCATGGCCTATCTTCGGCCAGCTACCACACGGCGGCGGTCTTTACTGTGCACCGGTTGAGCTTCCCGGCTCACTTGCGCCTATGCTTCAGCAACGCTCAAAGTCTGATGTAGGACAGCCTTTCTACCACTCCGATCTCTTCAGTGAACTCGACGCTACTTCGATCCGACGCTTGAGTGTTATTGGGAGCGCAATAGGAGATGACGAAGATCTGAATGAGGAATACTTCAAGCTTCAGGCTGAACTGAACGAACAACAAGTACACGGCGAAGAGGGAGGAATCGTACCGGGACACGCTTCCGAACCCGAACACGAGCAACAATCTCAAGAACCAGAAGACCTACAAACAGAAGAGCCATTGCAACTAGAGCAAGAACAATCAGAACAAACCCAGGACGATGCACTTTTCCAAGATGCAGAGGAGCATCTCCCTCAGGAGATCGAAGACGTCCTAGAGCCAGCTGATATTGCCCTGCCAGAGGGTTCCGACTCGGGTAAGCTTCATTTTGCTATCAATACCGGGAAGACATGCCTAACTGAACCAGACTTGGAAGAGGACGATATCTCATTTGCACTGGATCCAGAAGAGCTTGCCAGGAATGACTCGGCAAACGGCGGCAAGGTCTACCACGACGACTCCAGCTCTCTCTACAGCACCGATGAGTCCGATATTGACGTGGACTCTACTACCGACGTAGCCACTGTTTCTACACCTCGCACCGCTTCTTTGCTCAGAGCAGACATGATGGAGTACTTTGACGAGAAGATCCCCGTGCTTTCTGAGCCATCTCAAGTGCTTCCTGTCATCCCTGCCCCCGGCATGGCTGCAACTTCCGGCCCTCTCGAAAATTTCTTCTGGTGATGACATTCAACCTCACTCCTGTTTATTCATTCATCTATTTCCTTTGTTTTCCCCGCCATGGAGTTGGACCATGATCCAAAAGGAAGGCGTCTGTTTTGACTGATTTCTACATGATACCATTTGATGAACATTCTATTGCTATGAGTTTTTAGTTTTATATATTTCGGCGGGGAGGTTTTTTGGATCATCAGTCTTGGATAACGTGTGCATTTGTTGTATATAGGAGCAGCAGAAACGAGAAGCATTCATACTACTCTACACATCTTTCGTGGTAACCTATGATTCACCGTGCCTTGCGCAATTTGGTGATACATGAGCTGATTTCTCTCACCCTTTGGATTCAATCTATTGACATATCAAGGTCTACTATGCGCGAGTCATCTTGTCAAGCGGTGTGGGTGTGGTGAATTTGAAATGTTCGTTGCTGATCTCGGTCCAACGCGTGAAAGCGGGCGAGAATCGCAATACCAACCACCTTCCAACCCCGTACGCACGCACATGACTCTCGCCCTACGCACGAGAACCGCAACCACATACCTAAACACATTTCCAAAACCAGAATGGCGTCAACATCAACACCACCGACATTACTACCGCTCAGTCAAGGGCCTCGAGTCATCGTTTATCATCAAACCATCCATCGTGATGGCAAATACGTGTCTCTATTGCCGCTGATCACCAATCAGACCGGCGTCACGCATGTAATAGTGGCGGCTATACATTTGAACGAAGGACCGGGAAACATCACGCTCAACGACGATCCTCCGGAGGCTGGCAAGTACGAAACACTGTGGGGTGAGGTGGCATGGTTGCAGGCGTCTGGAGTAAAGGTGCTGGGTATGCTCGGAGGAGCCGCAAAGGGAAGTTTCGAAAGACTTGATGGACCTAATGAAACAAAGGTGTGTTTTTGAGCATCATCATTACCAGATGACAAAATCAATGAATATGCAGAAAGCTGACTTTGTGAAAAAACAAGTTCGAGGATTACTACAGACCACTACACGCATTGATTTCCAAACACCACCTCTCAGGCCTGGATCTAGACATCGAAGAACACATGTCAATCACAGGAGTCATCCGCCTCATCGACCGCCTACGCGCGGATTTCGGTTCTTCCTTCCTTATCACTCTCGCACCTGTAGCGACAGCCTTACTACCCAACCAACCCCATCTCTCGGGCTTCGACTACAGACTGCTAGAGCAAATGCGTGGAAATCAGATTGCATGGTACAATACACAATTCTACTGTGGTTGGGGAGATGCGACGACGACATTCTGGTATGATGCCATCATGAGTGTTGGCTGGAGAGCAGACAAGGTTGTAGTGGGTCTAGTTACTAACCCCGGGAACGGAGCTGGCTATGTACAACAGAGCACTTCTCACGATGTTATGAGGATGCTGAGAGCGAAGTACCCGACATTCGGCGGTGTGATGGGATGGGAGTACTTCAACTCTTTGCCTGGAGAGCACGGAGAACCGTGGCACTGGGCTGCTGGTATGGCGAGAGCGATCAGACATGCGTTACCGCCGAGCGGGCAAGTGCAGGGTGGAAGAGGTGTTGAGAGACCTGGTGCAGGTGGAATGCCGCCGACGATAGCGGTGCCGGCTCATTCTTTCCCTGCACAAGATATTGAGACTCTACAGAACTTGGGATTCTCAAGTCAACAGGCGATTGCGGCGCTCAATGCAACAAGCGGCAATGTGGAGTATGCTGCTGGGCTACTCTTTGAGTACTGAAACCCACTGTAGATGATCCGCACGGTACACAGACATAGACAAAGTAGTACGCAAGTCATGAATAGAAAAAGATTCATTGCGAGTAAAGAAGCCTATCAAGAAGACGCCCCCCAAAAAGCCTTTCCTGAACATAAGCGGGGCATGAGCCGGCATGGCTCGAAGAGATGGAGGAACCGAAAACACAGGATAGAAGAGAAATGTACCAGAACCCAGATGAAGCGAGCACTCGAGCTCGCTCCTTGTTCGCCCCTGAACGCCAGTAGTGAAAAATCGAACCATGCCGATGCAGAGAATTGGGTAATTTTTAAAGAAAAAAAGGGGACGTTGTTGATGACATGAAGGGGAACCGGAGAGAAATACGAAAAGGCATCAGAGGCGTGGAGGGGTCAATCAGTGGTAACCGTTTCGCGCACCGTAGTACTTCGAGTCGTTGAAGTAGGGGTGTAAGCAGGCCTGCTTGGCTGAGATTCTGCCGGCAGGGTCGTAGATGAGCAGCGACTCGAGAAGATCGATACCGTCCTCGCCCAGAACTCTTGCGCCGTCGTGGTTGATGATGTCGTCGTCAGGGTTGCGCGACCACTTGGGGAAACTGGGCTTGAAGTCGGGGAAGCTGGTGACACCGGGCCAGTCCTGCTCGCCAGGGGTACCGAGGATGCGGAAGATCTTGAAGATCTCGTCGATTTCAGAGTCGCCGGGGAAGAGGGGCTTGCGAGTGGCCATCTCGGCGAAGATGCAACCGACCGACCACATGTCGACGCCTGTGCTGTATTGACGTCCACCGAGGAGAATTTCGGGAGCGCGGTACCAGAGGGTGACGACCTGTGTTGACCATGTTAGCTTTGAATGCAGGGACGGAGTTGGACTTGAGAGCGACAAACCTCGTGGGTGTAGGTGCGAAGAGGCACACCGAAGGCTCTGGCCAGACCGAAATCAGCCAGCTTGAGGTTGCCCTCCTTGTCAATAAGCAAGTTCTGGGGCTTCAAGTCGCGGTGGAGGATGCGGTGGGCGTGGCAGTAGCGGATACCGGCGCAAAGTTGGTGCATGAACTTCTTGACCATGGCCTCGCCGAGTCCCATGTGTCCTGCGCGACCGTCCATGCAGCCCTCGGGCAGAGGCTTGCCACGACCTCCTTGTGAGACGGGCAGAGCCTCCATGTACTTCTTCAGATCCAGGTCGAGGTACTCGAAGACCAGGTACAGCTTGTGGCCGTCGGCGTGGACGATGTTGAACAGGCGCACGATGTTGGGGTCGCTCATCTCCTTGAGGAGCGAGATCTCGCGGATGGCAGTCGAGGGTACGCCTTCATCTTCGGCTTCCAGACGGATCTTCTTGAGTGCGACGATGCGGTTGTCGGGTGTGGTGAGGTCGCGCGCCTTGTAAACCACTCCGTATGTGCCTGGGTGGAGCAGTGTCAGTTTTCACATGCTAAGCGCGGCAGCTTGCGAGAGGCAGAGAAGGATCACGCACCCTCGCCAATCTTTTCCATCTTCTGGTAGTTCTCCATGGCGGCGCTTGTTGTGTGCGTGTTGGAGTGAGTCGAGTGTTGGAAGCTGGCTGAGGGTCGAGCAGCGTGATGTGTGCTGGGCCTGGGGATTGTAGCAGCGACCGTTGTGCCTGGATTGCTTCAAGGGAAAGGGGCAGCTCAAAGTGGTGGCAATGGCGGCAAGGTTTGCTGCAGGTCAGTACAAGGCGGGTGAAAGAGTGAAGCGCTTGGAAGCAGGAGCAGAAGCGTCTGTCAACCTGTCAATTGCTTTTGATCGATGTTATCAAAGCCTTTTATTTTCGTCAACAAGTTGCCTCCCCACCAAAAGTAAACACAAAGTGGGCAACAGAGCCAAGATGCAAACACAACAACCACAAACTCCGCATCAACAACAGCAAAATCCACAACCTTCCTTTGCCTACTCGACAACAAAATCTCTCTTCCAATAATGACTCAACATCTCGATGCCCATGCCCGTCCGCCTGATGCTTTGCGTTTGCAATACAAGCACTATCAGAAAGCCTCGATCCACGCGCTAGATCAAGACCCTGTCCTGTTTGATGCTCACCGTCGCAATCTGAACGCCTATGACGACCGCAATTTCCATCAAAGAGAGCCTGAAGCCATTCAAAACATCTATTCTCGTTTCCTTGGCGAACCTCTCAATACACCACCCACGTCAATTCAATCTGCCAGACTTTACGAACACCCGGACGTGCCAGGTAGGTGCCGACCGTCTGCTTCGACTCCATCTCTCTTTCTGAGTCTGCGGTAGGTCTTTTCATAATACCATCACTACTTCCCAAAGAAGTCCAGCTCTCTTTGCTGGACAAGCTACTACATCGCGACCTCTCCAATGCCACTCACAAGACAAATCTACACATACACTATGATATTGCGTACCCCCAGAAGTCTGATGGAAGTCCGGCTTCTTTCTTCTCCAACCAAGCGCATAACATATCTCATCAACCCAAGGACTCTGCTGTCCACAAACCTCTAGCCATGTCTTCTTGCCTAAATAGGAAATTGCGTTGGGTCACTATTGGCGGCCAATACGACTGGACCCAGAAGGTCTACCCTTCGTCAGCACCGCCGCCATTTCCTGAAGATGTCGCTTTTCTGGTAGAGGGACTATTCCCATCCATGAAAGCACAAGCGGCGATAGTTAATCTCTACACGCCGAGTGATACATTGAGTCTACATCGGGATGTAAGCGAAGAATGCGACAGGCCACTAGTCAGCATTTCTCTGGGATGCGATGGAATTTTCATGGCGGGCTTAGAGGGTGGGAAGGGTCTTGCGATACGCCTACGCTCAGGAGATGCGGTTGTCATGTCGGGTCCATCGAGATATGCCTGGCACGGTGTTCCGCAAATAGTGGCAGGGACATGCCCAGAGTGGATGGCAGATTGGCCTTGCAGAGAGAGCACTGGCGAAGAGACGCATGAACACTGGAAAGGATGGATGGCACGGAAAAGGATCAATCTCAATGTCAGACAGATGTGGGAATGATCAGATCCGATCATGACTCGTTGAATACTGAGTGTCATTCGGAGCACCATTGAACTACCTATTTCATGACCCATCAATGTTCCCAAACATCGAAGGGGGCCTCTGTTCAGAGCTTGTCATGTTTCATTATAGTTGTATAGAATATATTGGTGATGTGCACGCAGGTGATGAAGCCCAGAAGCTGTCCCACTTCCTGACGCAGCTCATGACGAAACAGCTCTTCGAAGATCAACATGAAGCTTCACCCTCTGACCTTCGAACCCCAAGTTCAGCATCACTTCTAAACAATACCCATAGACGCAACTAGACAACAATGACTTCAACAATCGACTCCTCGATTCCTCCTCTCAAGCCCGTCTACGAGCCCAAAGACGCCTCGGCTCCGCGTAACGAATCACCCAAACTCGCAAAGTTGATCAGTACCCTGCAACTCCAACAGCACATCGAAGGTGGCTACTTTGTCGAAACCGATCGCGATGTTAACCGGGTTCCAAACCCGTTCCTCAACACCTCTCCCTCGGCCGCAAGCAATGAACAAACAACCTTCTACACTTCTACCGGCGCCGTAAGCGCCAACCTCTCCAACAAGCTCACAGAGGTCGACCCAGACAAGAACAAAGATGCTTCAGAAGGGGAAAAGACAAGAAACGCAAGCACAAGCATTCATTACCTCCTCACCCCGGAATCGCCCATGGGAGCCTTCCATCGCAACAGAGGACGGACAATTCACACACTCCACCGTGGAAGAGGTCGCTACGTAATCATCCACGCCGACGAAGTACTGCCCTCGTACGACACGCACTCTGGTACAAGAGGAAAAGCTAGAGTAGAAACATTCATTGTGGGCCATGATGTGGAAAAGGGTGAAAGACTTCAGTGGATCGTGGATGGTGGAAAATACAAATCTAGTTTCTTGTTGCCGTTGGAAGGGGAGGAGAAGGATGGGGAGGGTTTGTTGATTAGCGAGACGGTCGTGCCTGGGTTTGAGTACAGTGATCACGATTTTATGAGGGTGGAGAGGCTGGAGGCGTTGGTTACAAAGGAGCAGGCTGATGAGATGAGGTGGATGTTGAGGAAGGATGACAAGCCCGTTTAGAAGATCCAAACCAAGCCATGCCTCGTCACCTATGAGATCAGTATAAACGTGGGCAAAGGAAAAACATGATCAAGAGATGAAAACAATCAAATTATTACTGCTGCTCAGCTATTGAGTCTCAAGAGGTATCATGCAAGTCAATCAATCAACCGCTCGTAATCATCGTTGCTGTGTACCATTTCTATCCGTCCATTATTCGTCCATGTTGATCAATCTCTGCATCATTTACACCTTGCTGTGAGTAGCAACGCCGTCGGTGGGACCAGCGGCCGAGTATGCTGCCTCCTTGCGTTCGGCTTCCAGAGCGGCGGCATCGGTGGTCTGGGGGCGGGTGTCCTCTTCGGTGAAGACCTTGGTGGGCTCAGAAGGGTATTCGCTAGATGCAGACTTCTCGGGGGTGACGGCAGAACCCATGGCAGCGCTGGGCTGTCTGCTCTCACTAGGGCTAGTGGGAGGAAGCTCGTTGGTGGTCGATCCGGTTGAGCTTCTCAGAGTCTCCCACCACTTCTGAGCCTCCTGGGGGGTGTGGGCCTTGAAGGCATACTCGTGGGCCATGGAGAGCTTGTTGCCAAAGCTGCTGCCCGAAACATCCTTGCCCTTGACCTGGAACTTCAGGCCATCAACGGCACCAACCATGCAGTCGGGAAGGTACAGAGAGGTCTCGGGAGTAGGGTCCTTTGCGAAATCGTCGTCGGTCTTGAACTCGTGCATGAACTTGGAGGGAGTGATGACCCAGAAAGCGGCCTCGTACTTCTTAAGCAGCTTGCCCTTGCGCTCCAGGGAGCCAGCAATCAAAGGCTCGGTGGCTCTGTGGTTCTGGTTGGGGAAGCTGATGTTGGACATGCTGCGTGGAGGAGCGTTGGGGTCGATCAGGACCTGGTTGTTGCGCTGGACGAAGCCGTTCCACTCGAAGTCGGGAGCGATCTGCTGGGCGGTGCTGGTCATGTTGCCGTACATGGTGCGAGTCTGCTCGGCCTGGTTGCCGACAATCTGGTTGAACTGACCCAGACCATTCTGGATGGTGGTGAGAATGTGGGCCTCGAACTGAGCAAAGCTGTTCTGCACAGCGATAATATCGTTGCGGTTGTTGTTCTCCTCGATGATCTGCTTGTTCAGACGGTGGTAGACACCGCGCTGGAGAATGTAGGGGTCCTCGTGGGCGTGGATCTTGCCTCCAGTGCTGTCAAAGGCGGCTGTGTGCTGGCCGAGCTGCTCGATGTGCTTTTGAGACGTCTGGCGAGCCTTGTCGACGAGCTTGCCGCCCTTGCCAGCACCCTTAGTGAGCTCCTTGGTCTTGTTCTTGATCTCGGTATGGAGGCGCTCGAAGATGGGCAAGACCGAGCCCTTGATTGTCTTTGCGGTTTCGGCATGCGAGTTGGAGATACCCTAGTGCTGGTCAGATTCTGCTTCGCATAACCTCGACCATGTTACAGGCATACCTGAGTGTTAGAGCGAATGGTGTCAAAGGTACCAGCAATGCCGCCGAGGTTCTGGTCGAAGTGGTGACCCTCCTTGAGGGGATGCGATACCGTCTGCCGCGGCCAATTAGTATCTTGAAGAGTTCAAGGGCGAGATGGACGACTAACCTTAAGGACCTTTTCGTACTCCTTGGCGTGGGTGTGTTGCAGCTTCTCAGTGGCTGAGATGTAGTCCTCGAGGTAACCACATGCGTGCTTCCATGCTTGCAGGCGCTCGTGGAAGAGCTTGGTCACCTCGCTCGTGTCCTCGTCGGGAATGGCATCGTCGTCGGTGGCATTGGTAGCCGTTCTGGTGGGAAGGTTCTGCTCTGCGTGGGACATTTTGGCTGCTGTTTATGTGATGATGATATATGATATGTTTCTGAGCAATCGAGAGATCAGCTGGAGCACTTTCAGCGAGGGGCACGCTGAGTCTTGAACTTGGCGCAACAACAGAAAGGCGGTAAGGATTCCCGCCCGTGTGATCAACGTGGGGTAAATGAGATGAGAAGCTTACCCGTTCCAAGATGCAATCTGTGAAGATTCCGCCGCTCTTGTGAGATATGTAGAGAGTGAGTCTCTCCAAGATCTGGTGGGACGTCCTCGTGTTTATATCACCGTTCTTTCAAGGCGCAGCTCGACAAGACTGCCACACCCCGCTGATCGCAAACGTCGAGTCCCCTATGAACCCCGGTCGATAATTCGTTCAATGACGAATAGCCTTCAAGCCACTGTCGTAAACTTTGGGCTCGTGCCCCAAGTTCGAGACCACCGGCTGCCATGGCGTTCCCCAGCCAACAGACCCTTTCAAATCTTGCGACAAGGTCAAGCCACAAAGACTACAACGGCTGGTAAATACAGCCACTTCACCCAAACACAAAGTGACAAAGCATTCATTCGGCGGTGAGTAGGAAGTGACATACCATGAAACCATCGCGTCGGCATCTTTGCTCGGAGACAGAGCGGAAGTGCAAGTGATCGGAATGACAGCTTGGCATAACTACCAGAAAATGCTCTGAGAAGCTCTCAGGGGCCCGCTGGGTGATTCTTCTCAAAGGCGTCTCTATGTTTTGTCTGCGATTAGCTCTGGGATGAGCTCAACGGCTCCCAAAAGGCTCGCGGAGGCCACCTCTTCTGTTCTGATGGGTTCAAGGTTCTCTGCAATAAGTTGGAGACCAAGGAATACAGAAAATATTCAGAATGTCCCTCTGAACCGAAATCGTTATCACTGGGTCACGAGAACAGACTACAATTGAGTGCAAGACGCACGACGAACTTATCCCCATTTCACATGTGACTTGACATGATGTGTCCTTTGTCGCGAGAAGCCTCTTGAGCGTGAGCCCGACCTCTCGAGACTGTGCGGCCAATCTTCTTTGGGTTAGTGTCAGACCTCATGATGTCTCGTGATCTCGGGCGTCTTGATTAGTCTAGTCAAAGACCGTGGGTACAACACTCGGAATCAATATTGGTAGAGGACAGATAGAATGCAAGTGAAACCGTGGCTCTCGTTCATATTCGGCGGCCGCAAAGAAGCAGGATGAAAAATCAAGAGATGGAGGAGAAATAGAAGAAAGAGAGAAGAAATGACAACTCATACGCCAATTTCAAATGCTTCCAAGAATAAAGACAACCAACAACGCCTCTTTCTGCAAGATCGCAAGAACTCCGTTTTCCCAATGCGTCTGCTTGCTTCGACATATCACCACAATTCGTTGTTCTCCTCGTCTTGCCAAAGACTACTTTGGTCACCAAATGGTTGCGAGTCTGCTGAGTATCCTAGATAGTCCTTTTGACCAGAAGCGTTGCTCGGTGTTTCCAGGACAGAGTGTTGTTGGACCGCACCGGGAGTTGACTGATCACCTGATTTGCGTTGCTGTTGATCGTGTTAGCTGCGTTTTCGTGAGACTTGACTATGCCGAGAACGTACCTCTTGCCAATTCTGGTATTTGTTGTTCTCCTGCGCTTGCTTCTCCTCTGCCTCAGCGTCGGCAGCGTCTTGCTCCCGTTGCTGCTGCTGTTGTTGCTGCTGTTGTTGCATTTGTTGCTGTTGTCTGGCCTGTGCCGTCTTTTGCGCGACGGGTACTTGGCTTTGAGGGTGATACATCTGCACTTTGGCAAGATAACTGTACATGAAGTTTGAGAGCAGGACTTGACTGTGCAGTGGCCTTCGAGGGTTGGCCAGCTTCATGTGGGCCATCCTGTAAATAGCGCGTTCTTCCAGGATACTGAACCGAGTCCAGTTATAGTCAATGTCTGGTCGTAGTATCCTTGGGGCAGGTTCTGGAGAGGGCGCCCGAAGCAATTCTTTGGGAGCTTGGTGATGCTGCTTCTGTTCCTTTGATCTCTTACCGCCTCCAAAAATGGCCGACAAAATACCAGAATCCTTGTCTTTCTTGCCATCCGCTGACCTCCGTGAGCTCTCCTTCTTCCGCTCTTCCTCGAGCTTGAAGCTCTCACGATCGAGCACGAGTGATTCGCGACCCTTTGGAACAGTAGGGCTTCCGTCGATGGATGACTGCAGCACGTCCAGACGAGTCTTCTCGGCAGTCTTGGGCTGATTTTTGGCAGCAGCCTTGGATTTCTTCGAGGCTTCCTTCTCGCGCTCTTTGTCTTCAGTCTTGCGCTCCTTCTCCTTGTCCTTCTCTTCACTTCCGAGAAGCCAGTTCCAGCTAGTCTTGCGGCTGTCTTTTTTCTCGACCTTCTTCTCTTCGTACATAGGTACCATTGTGAGAGCATCGGTTCGTGTGTTGCCACTGCCGGGCAGGGGTGAGGGATGCGAGGAAATGTCCTCCAACGTAGACTTGTTCGTGTTCGAACGAGAGGAAGCAGAATGAACGAGGGGTGGTCTCGAATGGGCACCCCGCGCGCTGGGACGAGCACGAGGTGGGGCATGATGCTGTGTCGGTCCATGTGAATGAGGGGCTGAATGTTGCTGAGATGACTGCGGGGCAGAGGGTGGGATGTGTGAGGACTTCCTTTCTGGGACGGTGAAGGTATTGGCTGCTGGTGGGGTCTCTACTATCTGCGGAATTGGACTGCTGGCACCAGGAATCTGAGCAGTAGTACGGCCATTGGTGGCAATTCGAGAATGGAAAGTGGTGACAGGGGCAGCAGAACTCTGAGGGACAGCAGCGTCCTTTGCAGGACTGGGTTTGGGCTTTTGATTAGATACGTCTTCAGAGGAGGCAGATGTCAGGCGGTCGGCTCCCGGAGCAGCAGCAGCATCACGAGCAAGAGCGGGCTCGGTCTGTACTCGGGTGATGCCCGGAGAAGAAGGCTCTCGAATTGAGAGTGAAGGCGAGGGCGCGCGACCTCCCTCTCCATCAGACTCGGACTGCTTGCCGTGGTCGGACTGACGGCTGAGTGCTCGCCTGGAAAAAGGCGTGCGATCCTTGCGCATATACGTCCTTGTGGAACGCTTCAAGGCGGGGCCTGGAGCAGGCAATATTGGTGCATCGGCCATTTGCACACCAGAATCAAGACTGTTCCTAGCCGAATCAAGACTGACGTTGCTGACCAGACCTTCCAACTCTTGTAGATTCTCAGCAGTTGGTGATGTTGGCGACTGTCCACTTTCTGATCGCTTTCTTTGCAGGCGTTCTGCTCCGTCTTCATATCCCTTGGACGAGTCGATCTGGCGTGAAAGCATGCTCTTTTTCCTTGTGAGACTACTACCGGAGTTTGACCTTTCCACACCAGGCATCAAAGAGTCACCAGACCCTGAGCGCTTCCTTATGCGATCAACACGGTCCTCTACGAATGTCTTGAATTCCTTGGGGGCAAGTTCTGGGTGCAAGCGCGCTGGTACCCAAAACAACCGTGAAGCCTCATCTTCGTCGCTAGCCTCTGGGGAAGTGGAACCAGGAGAAGCAGGAGAACCAAAGCTGGGCAAGTCAGGGTCGGCATTGTCGACACTCATGGACATTCGGCGGATGGCCTGCAAGTTGTTGAGCTCTTGAGCCACGGCGGCAGGACTCGACTCATAGTCAATGTCGTTCAGGGGAAACTGCTGGACTGCTGTCTCTGCCGACGATGAGGACTTTCGTGACAAGGGCGGTGGAGAAGACGGATCCAAGGGGAGGTTTTCGGAGCCGAGGCTTCCCTTGCGCGTGACACTGTCTGACGAGGGTAGTTTCTCATTGCTGCCTGTCTGTTGGAGGGGTGAACGGGGCGGTGAGGAGCGTTTGGTATCGAGATACGAAGGAGCGAGCTGGTAGGCCTCTATAGCAGATCCGACAAAACTGAGTGGTCGCGAGTTGCGGTTCGAGGGCGTCAAGTAGTCATCGTCGTCGCTACCGTACATGCCTCCGATGGCCTCTGTGACATGGTGATTGTCGTCGGATATGGAAATCTGCGGCGTATGCTTGCGCACATAACTCGGCGCATCGTGTGAGGGCTGCAGCGCGTCAGCCTGTGCCATTGTTGCGAGTGCGAGTCTGCGGCTCGTCTGATGATACGCACCTGCATGGCTAAGGGAAAAAGAGGCAGTCGAGGGGGAAGCCAAACACTTCAGGAGACCGTCATACACGCGACATGGGCCGCCACATCAGAGTTGCTGGCGGAGTCACACTATCGTTCGGACTGGAGATGTAGGATAGGAATAAACAAGCAATAATATTACATGAATGTTTATTCTTCACTTTCCCTGAACTGCTCGGGGCCTGAGGAGCAGCGCCTTGGCAAACGCTGTTCACTCGGACGCCGGATCCCTCGATCCGTTCACGAACCATCCAACCATCCCGTCTGAGAACATCAGACACTGCTTGCCTTGTTTGCTATCTCGCTTGGGACTGGCGGATGTCTCGTTGTTGTGATCGGTCTATCTAATTTCCAGAGCTGGGTATCTTGATGCTAAAATCCACCTATAACTCCACCCATGCATTGTTGTTGTTCCGTAGCCTTAATTGCTAGCCGCTATACTCTTCCTCCACATGATGGCCAGAGCCGCTCCGGCACATACAGCCGCTCCTAGCCCGATGTACAGATTCGTTCGATCCACGTCCGATTCTTCGTTCTTTGGGAATGCTGTTGATGGGAACGTCGCGCTCTCGGCCAGATGTACAAAGAATTCTGACACGCTTGCCCATGTCACACTCACATGCAGCGGTTTTGGCACACGCAGCTCTTCGGTGTATTGGTCCGGCTGCATCTCACTTCTCTGAACTGCCCTGTCCTGGTCTGCTTTCAGAGCAGTGTACACTCCGGGCAAAGATTCAAGATGAGCATACTTTTTCCGCATTTCGACAATGTAACCGAAGCTGTCCGGGTCGCTGGAATCATAGGTGTAACACAACAGATCACATGCCTCGAGCTTGGCCTGGTTCTCCAGAACGGCCGGTTCTAGTTCACCAAGCTCCTTCAAAATCAGATAGCATTGACGACCGCCAGGTAATTCAACACTGTTTACAGCGATTTCCGGTTTGATGGTGGGATGGTAGGTAGTGCTGAAGGGCCTATTGAGGAAGGCTGATAGTAAGCTCGACTTACCACTGCCACCAGCGCCGATGACGTAGCACAAGAAGACATTTCGCTCTACGCGGCCAGGTCTGTTGCGTCGCTTCCGAGCCTTGGTGACCTTTAGTGCAGCAGTCGTGCCTCCTCTCTGAGGAGTCTCGAAACCAAGGTAGGCCAGATACTCCAGTGTGACCTTTGGCTCCTCATAGGTTGTCATGCTCCATTGTGCTAGCCAGCCTTGTAAAGTGATGTGGCCAGCTTCATTGCGAACGGTACAGGACGGGAAGTCATGCTCGATCCAGGAACTGGGCAGGCCAGGGGTTGGGGCGAACAAAGCAGCCAGCTCAGAGTCGTTCAGACCTCCATCGTTGTCCTTGTCATGAAGCAAGAACAAATCAACGAAGAAGCGGTAACCTTGAGGACTTAGTTCGGCCGAGGAAGAGGAAGCGACGTCGAACTTTGGGTGCAAAAAGGTGTCTTTCAGACTGAGGCTGTCTGTGTATTGGAATTTGCGAAGGATGATCCAGATGGTCTCATGACGGCCTTTCTCAGCAAACATCTTATTGAGGCGGATGAAGCCATCTATGTCGATGCCACCATCATGTGCATGTACAGAGCGCTTGATGCTAACGAGGTCTTGGCCCGAGAGAGGCTTCTCGAAACACTTGACCTGGAAGTCGTGAATCTCGGCGTCATTGAGCAGGCCGTCTTGGTCCTTGTCACAGAGGTAGAAGATCCTTCGGAGAGCAGAGACAGCAGCGGGCTTGAGGGAGGACTCCTTTGCGTCATATATGGGAGCGATGGGGTGGGTGACGGCCTTTTGACAGAGGAAAAAGACCTCGTTGATGTTGTGGTGCTCGCGGGCACTGGTGCGGATACACGAATCGATCTCCTTGAACTCCTGCATAACTGGGAGCATCTCTTCGTCTACGACTTGTTGGGTCGAGACATTCTTGGACAAATCGGCCTTGTTGGCAGTAAGAACGACAGGTACGTTGACGCCTAACGAACGGAAATATGGTAGCCAGAAGAGGGCGACACGCTCGTAGCTGTAGTGGTCCGAGTAGACGAGGAGGATGACATTTGATTTGCGAAGCTCATTGCGCAAATTGTCGCGCTCCTGGGGGAGGGCGGATGTGTCGACAATGGTGGTAGTAACACTTTGCGGGGTGCCCAGGGTGGGAGGAATCGAGATGGGCGGCAGTACAGGCTGGATCTTGTTTGTGACAAAGACGTCCTTGACCAGCGACGTGATCAGGCTCGACTTGCCCGTGCCTTCGTCGCCGCAGACACAGACACGCACCGTCGCCATGGTTGTGCTGTAATCGTACGTGTAATGACGAGAGTTGATGAAAGCATCCGCCTCTCGCGGCTCCGGTCGAGCCTTCTGCTTCTTGCTGCTGCCGTCCGCCGTCCGCCGTCATGCACGAGGCGGAACATTTTCCCCGCCATCGGGGGTCCGACCCCACAGCCTCGGCCTTTGGTGTGCCTATCGCGTGCGTCTGGACTCTGGACCATCTCTCGACTTCCATTGCGACCTGGAAGCTCGCTTTCTCCTGTCCCTGTACCTGCAATATCCTGATACTTGGCTCAACTGTACATAGACTGAGCTTCATTTTCCTGGCTCTGTTGTCCGCTCCTTGGTCCCGACGACCATCCGTGCCGCCTCGACTTGACCCGCCTTGAAGCCTCCACGTCGTGTACAGATCATCCGGCGCATTCACCACCGCCGCCCGACAGGCTGTCGCAATGTTGTGTGTACACGTCCAATCCATTCTTTCGTCCTCCAGCCATCTCTGACATGTCATCAGTGTGTTACCACCCCCGCCGCGCTACCCAAGTGGGAACCTTTACACTGGCTACCCACCCGGTGCCATCATCGAGACGAACAACACGCTTGCCAAACACAGCGGCCCTGAATATCAACTAGTCGTCGGAGAGGGCACATACGTCCAGCGCGACGAGCTTCTCCTGGCCACTCCTCCTCCGCATCCTTCAGACAACCCCGTGCCGAACAGCAATCCACTTGCTACCACTATCGCTCCTCCAACCCAAGGCACTAGACTGTCTCTGTGTATAGTGGCTCCCAAGAAGCTTCCCGACAACTCCCTCGCTCGTACTACCACTGTCACCAGCCAGCGTTCTGCTGTCCCATCGAGTCTACAAGAGGAAGCTCTGACTCCCACCACCGACTCGGCCTCGTTCTTCAGATCTTCATCTACCCCTGTCTTTGGAGACAACAACCCTGCATTGGCTCCTATTCCTACAAAAGATTCCAAAGACCCCTCAAAGAGGCGCAAGCCCAAGAACAATATTGTCAAAAGCAACTCCTCCTTCGTCTCCAGAGTTATCCCACATGAAGCCCTCCAGAAACGCCTTCAGGAGCGCAACCCTCAAGGTCTATTTGCCTTCTCAAACATCAACAGAGCTCTGCAATGGCTAGATCTTTCTTCCGAAACAAAGACTGAGAATCTCACCAAGATCTTGTTCACAAAAGCTCATGCTCTGTGTCATCATGTCAATCCTTTCACCAAAAGCACCACCCACCTGGACGTCATCATAGGCTTTTCTTCCTCAGACATCATCTGGTACGAGCCGATATCCCAGAAGTATGCTCGCATCAACAAGAATGGTGCCATCAACTCTTCTGCCGTTTCTTCCATCTGGTGGTTGCCCAACAGCGAGAATCTCTTCTTGGCCGCTCACATGGATGGGTCTCTGATCGTTTATGACAAGGAGAAGGAGGATGCTCCTTTCGTTCCCGAGCAAGAATCCTCTGACTATGGCGATGCTCAATCCGGTCCGGCATCTTTTGTCATCAAAAAGTCGGTCCAATCGCGCAACCAAAAGACCAACCCTGTAGCCGTGTGGAAGATCAACAACCAGCAAATCAACTGTATTTCCTTCTCTCCTGATGGTAGACATCTTGCCATCGTCTCGGAAGACGGTTCTTTGCGCATCATCGACTACCTCAAGGAACAGCTATTAGATGCCTTTACCTCGTACTACGGTGGCTTGATTACTGTGACATGGTCTCCCGACGGCCGCTATATCCTTACCGGTGGTCAGGATGACATTGTCAGTATCTGGTCCTTCGCCGATGCCACTTTAGTAGCGCGTTGTCAAGGACACAGCAGTTGGGTGACAGATGTCAAGTTTGATCCTTGGAGATGTGATGAACGCAACTATCGCTTTGGTAGTGTTGGCGAAGATTGCAAGCTACTACTTTGGGACTTTTCCGTTGGTATGCTCGGTCGACCGAGAGCAGTAAGTTCTATTCCGGGCTCTTCTCGACGATGCAACCTGTTAATGGTACCTACGCAGATGTCAATCAAGCATAGAGGCAGCATGACGTCCAATGCCATAACTCGCAAGGAGACCAATTCCACAGTCGGACGCATCAGATCACATTCGACTATTTCCGAAGACGGTGATGGTGCGGTGAATGGAGCAGATGTAGTTCACGGCTTCAGAACAAAGGCGAGCACAGCCATATTGCCGCCCGTCATGGTGAGTCGAAACACGTCGCTTCACAAAACTCTCCCTTGTCCGTACTGATGGTGAGATTGCAGTCAAAAAAGATAGACAACCATCCGTTGAGCTGGTTGGAGTTTCAGGAGGACAGCATCATGACAGCATGCAAAGATGGTAAGTGTTTCGCGACCTCGTGTTGGGATGCCCAAAGCTCCACAACAATGGTGTCAATTGCGCGTCTTTGATGCGTCGCGCAGAGCTGATCGGGCCGTCTGATAAATTTCACGTTGGGCTGACACGAATCGCTAGGTCACATTCATACCTGGGATAGACCCAAGGAGGGAACCGGAGAAAACGGACACTACTCCAACGATGCCGAGAAGAACGCTACTTGAATCAAGTATGAGATCCGATACAAGTGTCGCTGTATAAAGAGCTTGTCAGGAGCAGCCCTATAATGTATAGCTTGGTTTGTTGTGTCAAAGTAGGTAAACGCCACGGGTGTAAATAGCAACGGCTCTGTCACGACGATAGAGGATCTTGGACAAGGACACAACTGAGGCACTCTTTTTGCCCACTGTTCGAGAGTGCAGCCATCTATCACGTTCTGCCGATATGCGATGTGCTCATGTAGACCTCAGGAGCAGCATGTCGCTAGTCATGTCCATCACGCCATAGTGTTGATAGCGGTCAAAAGCCCAGACCGTTGCACAGCAGAAGAAATGGACATGTTCAATCCCAACAGCGGGATGGGCAGATTTGTTGACGATAAGACGACGGAAGAAACGGACAACACGTGGGAAGCCATGGAAGAAATCTTTGACCAACAAGAAAATCCAGGGTTCTTTGGAGGTAGGACCGAGGCGGGACCGTCCGCTGAGCAGCAAGCTTGATCACCAGAGAGCCGCAGGCGTGAGTCGTGATCGCTCTACATGTGCATTTGCATGTGCATGTGAGAGTGTGCATGGTTTGTTTCCTTCTGCGACGAGATGGCCTGAAAAGCGCAATGCACATGCGGCATGTGAACAGCGTGAGAGTCCATCGGAGCAGCGGGATCTTCAAAGGGGCTGATTCGAGTGGGTGTCCCTGGAGGCTGGAGGCATGTTTCGTGGTTGCTTCTGTCAAACAAAGGAACGGCCTCCCGTGTCGCGCCGACACCAACGAATCTTTATCTCAATCGGGCACGAGCTTCTTGGGTTGTTTGAGAACGTCATTTCAGATCAAGCTTTTGGCATTTTGTATCCTCGGCGCCTCACTCTCTCCTTTGTATCCTCTACTCTGTCCATTGCTGCTGTCGCGAAGATTCACGAATCATTTCTGTCTACTCTGATTGCGCGCGCGCCCGCGACCTATCAACCACGACCCCGCCGCCGCCATGGTGCATACCCCTCGAGCCAAGCCCGTGCTTGAGATCATGTACTTGCCATGCAGCATACGATAGGAACTTCCACGGCTGACCCTTGCCCGATAGCCCAAACAACCGCTTTATCGTCTTCCACGGTGACCAGCATGAAGCCGAGACTATCAAGCTGAACGGTGTTGTCCGTCTGACGACACCGGATGCTATGAGTATCAAGAACGTCAAGATCTGGCTTGAAGGCAAGCGAAGAATCTCGTAGGTCTTGATCAGGGCAACTTGCAGTCGGCTCGGATTGACTGACGTGCACAGCTGGTTCTACATGGGCGGCATGGCAGCAGGCGAAGTGTCGGACAAGAAGACGTTCTGGCGGGAGGAACGCGCTCTGGGCACGTCGGGCACGCACAAGATCAACTCGGGATCGATAGAATGGCCATTCGAATACACGCTCGACCCCAGCATGCCCGAGAGTATCGAGGGCATGAACAGCACCTACATCGTCTACTACCTGCACGCAAGCGTCTCACGACCTGGCTGGAACGCCAAGGACATCACCACGACCCAGCACATCCGCATTGTCAGGACTCTGGGTGGAGAACAAATGGAGACGACTCGCTCAAGGGTATGTGCTCAGATGCGAAGAGCCACAACAAGCACGCTGACTCGGCCGACAGACCAACGCCGACATCTGGGCCAACAAGCTCAGCTACAGCATCTCAATCCCCACAGACGCCGTAGTCTTCGGAACATCCATCGTAGCAGATGTTGAACTCTCGCCCATTCGAAAAGGCATCAAGCTCGGCAAGATCGAGATGCGGCTTATCGAAGCTGTGACCAAGAGGATACAAGCTGCCGAAGTACCCGACCAGCGCGGTGATAGATGCAAGGTTGACGAGACAGATGTCGCAAAAGCAGACATGGAGTTTCCTGAGAACTCGCGCGTCACCTTTGACGAGGAGAATCCGGACAATCCCATCATGGAGGATGAGAAATACGTCTTCAAGGCCACGCTGGAACTACCCAAGTCTCTCAAGCAGTGCAGACAAGATGTGGATTCGCACAACATCAACATCACCCACCGCTTCAAGCTCATGGTCAATATCCACAATCCCGAAGGCCACGTTTCTCAGCTTGTGTGCCGTCTTCCTGTCAAGCTGTTCATCTCCCCCAACTTGCCAGTCGATGATCAGAACGAGGTTCAGGTAGCCGCAAGAACCATGACAGATGCCGAACTCAACCAACAAGAGGTTCAACTGAACGCCCCGCCCGAGTACGGAAGACATCAACTAGACGCCCTCTACAACGACATCAACACTGGTGGATACATGAGTCGTGCGCCCAGTGGATCTGCCACTCCTTTCTACGCTCAGAGTCGCAACGCCTCTTCCGAGAACCTGCAGTCTTTGAACGGCGTCGCAGACATGCACCACTCGCAATCCATGTCTGCACTCGGTGGCGGCGAGAGTCACTTTGTACCAGCCCAGCTGCGCTCACGTCTCGCAAATCTGCAAGATCAAGGTTCAAGCAGGCAGATTCGCGCCGCACCCGTGGCTCACCACTCTCCATCTGGCGGTAACACCCCCGCTTACACGGGCGGATACTTTGCTGCCCACTTCAATCAGTCGAACCATGCCTCACCACCGCACCAGTCGCCATCCCATAGTGTTCCCGAGTCAAGACGAGCTTCTGGAGACGGTGAAGACATGCTTGATGACCACGAGCCCCATCTAGATGATTACGACATGGGCACATTATCACGAGTACCCAGTTACGGAGCTGCCGTTCGAACTCCTGGGCCCTTCACTCCATTCGCCGACGGACCTCCAAGTTACATGGAAGCAACCAGCAGACCGCCAAGTCCTACTCTCCAGCTTCCACAGCGTCCCGGCGCTGTCCACGTTCGAAGCGGCTTGAGTTCTCCCGGGTCTCATTCGAGTACTCAAACACTCACTGGTGGAGCCGTCACTCCCGGCAGCTATGCTCCTAATGGCCTCACTCCCATGACACAACTGCACCCCCCAACACAGCTGCATTCTCAGCATGAAGACCATCGATTGCGATTGCTGAGAGCGAGAGTGGAGTAAGACCATGTGACTAATGAACGACGATAGAGTATATTCTTAGCATTGAAGATGGCGTTTTTGCATGTAATGGCTTGGTGATTGGGATATTGCGCGCTCCACAGCAAGTTCGAAGGGGGGATTTTTTTTCCATGGTCAACATTATTAACAGCGGTTGTTATTGTTTTCTCGGTCGCGAAGGCGTACAAACTCGATAGACTAAAACTCGTCTCCACTTATAGAATATTTCTGCATCATCAAACTGTTTTCGTCGCTGCCGATTGTTTGACCGCCGCATTGTTTGGAAGCGGTTTCTCGCAGCAGCCAAGTCACTTGTTGTCGTGATGACCCTGTTCGTATTTTCATACGCTCCGTCTGCACTCAACCACGAGTCTTTGACGCCATGATGGACCGACCATCTTGGAGATTCACATAGGCTTATAAAGCTTCTGAAAACAGTCGCATAACCTCTTGCGTAACAAGTCCTGGGAACATGCTGTTCTTTTGCAGGTAGAAAGGACAATACCGCATTGGTTGCCGGGGCAGTGAGCGTGAGATTTCGACAACACTCAAGACCAATTCGATGGTTGCCGAAACGCGAAGATCCATTGTGTCGTCATATTGAGACGTGTGAATGCAGATGCACATCGATACTGTGATATAGCTAGGTCCAAAGTGAAAGCATACTACTTCAGAACAGCCATTCGAGCGATCTACCATCCCTCAACCTCCGTAAGCTTAACCCTTAACCCATTCTTAGGCCTAGAAGTGATACCGCTCTTGACCTCAAGAACATACTCCGGATCCTCAAATTCGGTGTCAAATTTGCCAATCCAAGCAGCAAGAAGACAAGCGAACTCGGCATTAGCAAAACCTTGACCAATACATGATCGGGGTCCGTGAAGGAAAGTCAGGAAGCTGTAGTTTGACTCGGCACCGCCGTTTTTGTTAGAGATGCCTTCTGTCAACCAGCGTTCTGGTTTGAATTCCATTGCGTCATCGCCCCAGAGATGTTTACTGCAGTTTATTGCGAGTGGTGCGACAACGACCAGCGTGCCCTTGGGAATGGGGTGGTTGTTGATGGTTTCGTCTCGGGCAGCGACTCTCATTGTTAGAGCTACTGGAGCCCAGAGACGAAGGGTCTCTTTGCAGACGGCTTGGAGGTAATGACAGTTGTCGATGTCGGCGGCGGTGATCTGAGCCTGAGGCTCACGCACGGAAGGCAATTTGGCGTGAATTTCTTCGCGTACGCGTTTTTGTACGTCAGGATGGCGACACATCATGTATATGGCCCATTGCATGCTCGAGCTCGTTGTTTCATGTCCAGCAGCCCTAATCAGACGGTTAGCATTGCAATAAGTCAACAGTCAATAATGCCTCTCAGTGAGCCCCAATATATGTCATGCCTGCAGCTGTCAAGATGAAAGATGATTTCCCGGCCAGTCGTGCCCAGTGAGAGCGTTTCGAGTGGCTTATGCCTGGAGACGACTAGAGCAAGACAAAAGCATCGTGCATTGTTATAGCCGCAAGCGTGATGGACTTCAGCAGGCAAGAATGTAGGAAGACTCACAAGAACGTCATCATCTGACTGACAAGATTCTCGTCAGCGAAACTGCCACTCCTCAAAGCAACACTGAGGATATCGGTCTCGTCTGCGGCGCCTTTCTCCATGCGAATCTTCTTGGCAGCTATTAAATCACGGCATGTTTGCTTGATCAGAGCAGATCCTTCTGAAATCTCGTCGTTACGCTTGATAGGCAGGCTCTTTAAAAACCAGCGAGGTAAGAACATGCCGGCAACCTGTAAGTATCTAGCCGACTTTGGTGCTTGAGGTGAGGGCACAATTAGCAAAGTACTTCGGAAAGAGCGGGATCAGGTACTTGTTTAACGAGCCAGCTCACAAATTGACTTCGGCACAAACGAGACGGTATCCTGGACCCCATCTCATCGATGCTAGTCAATTGCGCAAGACCAACTCGCCGTGTTTGTACTTCAGCTTACTTACGATGGAAAATAGTCTTATAAGTCTGATTCAATTCGTTGTCAGGGTTCTTCAGAGCTTCGAAATCACGACCCATACCAGCCACTCCGATGATGTCCAATGTAGCTCGGCTGGTCCAGTCACTGACTTCGACAACATTGGAGGACTTAGTGCCTTCAGGTATACTCTCCTTGGACGTGTTGCCAGTCTCAGAACCCTCGTGCATTGCGTCAGACATCCTTTCGACCATCTCCTTGGATTTGGACCAGAACACAGGATACAGATCTTTGATGTGTCTGTATGAAAATGCAGGCATCAGGTTCTTGCGCTGAGTTCTATGCTCATCGCCTTCTGCGAACAGCAGGCCAATGCCTAGGATGCGACCAATTATGTCCAGGAAATGGGCCGGTTTGATAAACTCGTAATTCTTGCTTGATAAAACTTCGGCGAGAGTCTTTGGGTTTGTCAAAAGCACGCGCTCAGAGTTGAACCAGTTGGTGTATCTAATGAGACCGTCATTGGGTATAGCATCTATCCACTCGCGCATTGGATGCCCCGATGGCTGGGCCATAATTGTTGATGCATGTCCATTCCACCAGCTACCTCCCGAAGGCTCAGGAAGGCCCTTCAAAGGACTGAGAAAGTTTGGATAGATGACCACTCGCCATGTTGCCCAAGCAATGAACTCTGTGAAAGCGACCAGGAAGAAGGTCTGAGTGCGCGAGCCGTATCCAGGCGCGAAGTGTGCCAGCAGTATAGATGCTACCGCTGAGCTAATGAGGATCGGAAGCTTCGGTGGCATGTTTCCCCAGAGAATTGTGTGCTCCAAGTCTTGGAGTTGTCGATTCGAAAAGTGGCCCAGGGTGTACAAGTACGTATGATGACCAAGAGCAAGAGGCTCTATGGAGTTGGGGAACTGCACTTGCCACTTGGGGAAGGCGCCAGCGCATCTACGGAGATTCGGCGAAGTTTCGGCCGCCATCGTCATTGCCCCCGTGCGCGCACGCCTCTCTCACGTTGCTTACCCATCTGCCTCTGCTCCCGAACTGCTCGAATAGGGCTGTATATCGGTGTAGAGCCTTCGAAATTTTGTATTCCTCATGACAAATTTGAATTTACTAATTTAATGTCTAAGCTTGTGTTCATCGCGGTAGTTTCATGTCGTTATTGGGCGCCCTGTCTCCAACGACGTGCAATCGGTTGATTTCTAAGCAAAACCATGACCGTGTTCGACGTTTTCCCCCAACCCTAGAGTAGAGCTAATGATTGCCGACTGTATATATTGTGAGCAGACTTCCCTTTGGATTAAAGCATCAACTTGATTTCACACATCACCCAATTTCATCATGCCTGAAGCAATCTCTCACCATAACATTACTGAGAACGTCGTAGGAGAGTCTAAGCACATTAACCGTGCTGCTCCTGGGGTATGTTGTAGTCCTTTGACAGAATGTCAAAAGCATCTAGGTTACTAAGTTCACGAACAGGCTCCTTACTTTACTCCTCTTCAATCTCCTCCTGCAGGTGCAGCATTTGTCCGCGAGGATGGCAAGACAGTGCCCAAATTGTTCCAGCCCTTGAAGCTTCGTGGCTTGACTCTCCCTAACCGCATCTTCCTGTCTCCTCTGTGCCAGTACAGTGCTGAGGACGGACATATGACCGACTACCATCTGGCACACATCGGTGGTATCGTGAAGCGTGGCCCCGGTATGACTATCATCGAAGCCACTGCCGTTACTCCTGTAAGTTCGCAGTTTACCCGAGAAGAATGCCTGATACGCCTCTCCCATTGCTTTTCTTCGTTGATGAATCTGAAAGCAGATTTTATAAAAGTACGAGAAACGTGCTAACTTCTCTCAAGGAGGGCAGAATCACCCCCGAAGATGTCGGTCTTTGGAAGGACAGCCAGATCGCTCCCATGAAACGTGTTGTTGATTTCGCCCACAGCCAGGTAAGTTATGGTGTGATGGAAGTACCAAGCAAGTATTGATTGATGCACATAGAACCAACTTATCACAATCCAACTTGCACACGCCGGCCGTAAGGCAAGTTGTGTAGCTCCCTGGTTGAGCGCGGCTGCTGTTGCACCCAAGGAGCAGAACGGATGGCCAGACAACGTTCTTGCACCTTCTGCTATCCCCTGGAACGAGCACCACGCAAACCCTCGCGCCATGACCCTTGAGGACATTGAGAGCTTCAAGAAGTCTTATGCTGACGCTGTTCGCCGTGCTCTGACCGTGGGCTTCGATGCAATCGAAGTACACGCGGCACATGGCTACCTTCTCTGCTCGTTCCTGTCTCCCACATCGAACCAGCGTACCGACAAGTATGGTGGAAGCTTCGAAAACAGAACCAGACTTTTGCTTGAGACCGTCGATCTTGTCAGAGAGATCATCCCCGAGACCATGCCTCTCTTCGTCAGAGTCAGTGGAACCGAGTGGCTCGAGGAGGTCGAGGAGATCAAGGAAAGCTGGACTTCTGACCAGACCGTCAAGCTGGGAGAGATCCTTGCTGAACGCGGCGTTGACTTGATGGACATCAGCTCTGGCGGTAACCACCCTAAGCAGCACCCTCATGCAGCCCCAGGATACCAAGCACCTCTCAGTAAGGCAGTCAAAAAGGCTGTGGGTGACAAGATGGCCGTCAGCGCTGTCGGTAGTATCCACACTGGCAAGTTGGCCAACGAGCTCCTTGAGGAGGGCCTTGATGTCATCATGGTTGGACGGCTGTTCCAGAAGAACCCTGGCGTTGTTTTCGCTTTTGCGGAGGAACTCGGTGTTGAGGTCAACATGCCAAACCAGATCAGGTGAGTTGAGTCCCACGCATTATTCTGAATTTTGCTAACTTTGATGCAGATGGGGATGGTCAAAGAGAGGTGCTTCTCAGTTGAAGACTTTGTTAGACTCCAATCTGTAAGATGTGTATAAACCAAAAGTGCTTTGTAGAAGTACACTAGATCGGCGGTATAGAAATCCACCGCGGCTTGGAACGCATGTTCCTGAATGATAGTCACGTCACCTCGTTGTTTCATCTTCAACTTAATTCTTCGCGACGCGTACTTTTCTTATCCGTGGAAGCGCATAATGGCCATGTGACCAAAGCAGATGCTTGCGGAATATGTGAATGCAGCCATTACAGCGAGGATCTGAGATACAGGAAAGTATAGTAGACGAGATCTGGGGCACAGCAGTCTGTTCAAAAAATGAGACGATGTTAAAAGGGCGGTTCAGCCAAAATGAGCGGAACAAATAGAGAATTAATTAGAAAGGAAAAGAACAACAAGGAGATTATCCGGGTATCGCAGACGGGGTATCATGCTTTTTGACAAAGGAGAGATTGCGGCGTGCTGAGCATCACCTTGTTGTATTGGTCGGCGGGTTCAACTCGAGCACGAGTTCACCAGGATTGAGGCCCTTGACTTCGTCCCAGAGTTCTCGCTCGGCACCTTGGGTGGCAGCAAGCCAGGCGTTCTCGTCGACAATGGTAGTCGTGGGCGAAGAAGCACCACTAGATGACGGGGGGAAGTGCTTGTTGAGAAGGTAGGGATAGTCGCCGGCGAGTTTGGAGTCGTGGTGTAGGACGTCGATGAGTTCACTGCGTCGTGTCAGCGCGTCGAACAAGAGGTGGCTAGCCAGACAGATATGTACTTGGACGTCTGGGCGCAGATTCGCTCCAGGACTTCGCGTTCCCTTCTCAACTCTTCCGGATCGGGCTCTGGCAGTGTTGCGCCGGGAGTAACGGTGCCATACTGCGGCTGGGTGGCATCCTCGTACAGGAGGCCTTCGCTCTCAGACGCCTTTCACCATGTCAGCAAGGGGCAAGGGGCAGCAGGAGCTACAGCCAGACTGCACTTACTTCGCGCGCTTCTTGCCGGTTGAGCCCGAGACAGGACGCGCAGATACCCATGGTCGTTGCACGCTGTCATCGAGGAATGTCTCGATGGGAAGTTGATGCTGCGCCGTCGTGCACCATGCACTCCACCGACTCCACGTATGCGCCTTGTGCTGGTTTATGCACCCAATGCCAAGCCTCAACAAACCTCCACCGACGACACATGCCTCTTCCTTCGCCATCACCATTCCATACTCATCACATACCTCGCCCTCTCTCGGTGAACACTCTCTCGATACGACTGAAACACTTGCTTTTTATCATCACGGTTTATTCTTAGACCGCTGTCTACTTTGGGAAGACGATGACAGTTGAAATTGGTAGGTGATTTGTACTCGTCAACTCTTGCTTCTCTTGCTCTCCTTCCGCTGCTTGGTTTCTGGTCATCTTAGCTTGTGCCTTGATCTGTTTCATTTCTTCAACTTCTCGCAACACCCTCATCTGGCTATTAATCAAGGACCTAAACAAGTGTTTCATCTTTCAAGCTTATTTCGTGTTCATGTGGCTGTCCCTGCCGCAAGGGTGTTGCTCCGAAGGCTTCATACCTCGACCTTTTGGGGAATGTGTGCTTCAGTGTTGCGTGCGCGACGAGACGCGCTCACACCATACCTTTACCGCATGAGCTTCCCTACTGCAAGGCAGACTCGCCACCTAGATCGGTGGCTATCTCCTAATCTACGCGTACCATCGATGCTGTCGCCACACATCTATATAGCTCACATCTTCTCCCAATATGAACAGGACCATATCTCAGTTGATTGCCTCTTCACAAAGAGTACGAATACCATCTTTCGTTTGGTGTACTCAAGATGCGTTCATTCGTTTTCTTCTCAACTTTCGTTTTGAGCTTCGCTCTATTCGGGCTCGTCACAGCCCGAGTTCCAAACCAGCAGAAGCGTGATGAACAGAATGCCAGCCCTAATGGGGTAGTTAACTTTGTCCGTGACTTGTTCGGTTTGACAGCCCGTCAAGAAATGGTCTGCTACGAGGATGATGTCTGGCAGGAGGTCCATGACTACGCCAACTCCAACGAGTTCTGCAACAGATTTTTGGGTCTCTCTCCCAACATCGTCGCTGTCTATACTACTCCCGTCGAGTATGTTTTCTTCCTCCTCGTTTTGGTGGCCATACTAACTTGTCCAGAACTGTCATCAATACCTATACCACCATTACCACTACCACGACTAACACGATTCGCACCACTCCTATCACTACGAACACTGTCACTGCCCTTGCTAAAGCCAAGCGCGGCCTCAGCAAAAACAGATTCGACGCTGGAGCAGTGGCTCGTTTCATCAGAGTTGCTGAAGCAAGTGGCACGGCCACTGCCGACTCTACTTTCGTGGCCGCTATCTCCAGTGCCTGCTCTTGTCTGCACCCCACTCCCGCAACCTCCACTGTGACTTACACGGACGCAACTAGCGTAAGCTTTTTCCAGATACTATTCGCTTTGATCTATCTAATTTGTGCTAGACTTCCACTCGACGTGCTTATGCCAATACGATCAAAACTGTCAACACTACCAGCACTGTAGGCACTGCCACTGTGACTGCAACCACTGTGATTGCTGTCCAATCTTCATCAAATGTTCTGGCAATCTCGACTGGCTTGTCCACCGCCTCAGCATCTCCTACGGCAATCTCACCTGCCATTGTCTGCCCCAACGACGACAACACCATAGATAGCCAGCTCATCGATGGGCAACTTTTCCAGTATCTCGTTCAGTGCGACACAGATATTACCGATGACAACCTGGCTCAATTCCGTTACCAGACATTCACCGAGTGTGCCGCTGCTTGTGGTAGTGCAAACTATGGCTTCAGCTCTGCCGTTTGTCAGGGCGCTGTCTTCTATCCCGGTGCTCCTTCAGGCTCAAACTGTTTCTTGAAGAAGTCTGTAAACTCCACAGTGGTCGCCGGTGGTATCAACGCGGTTATTCTCCAGAGGATCGAAGTCGCGGTCTCGAACTCAACCACGGCAAGCCCGGTATATGGCTCCTCTCCAACTTCCTCCAACGTTGATACTTCTTCGAAGCTTTCTTCCATCCTTTCAGACAGCACCACTTCCATACCCATCATCACACCCGCTCCCTCAATCAGTAATGCAAGACTTGCGACAAGTTACTCTACTTACATCTCAGATGGAAGCACGTATTCGTCGGAACTGGTTTACTCCACCTACTACTCATCCGATGGGTCCTGGTACTATTCTTATTACACCACCTACACAGTCGCATGGTCAGCATCTTCGACACAAGAAGTTTCTTATGCAACTTCTTCCTCATCCAGCAGTGGCGGCAATGGCGAATCTTCTGGTGGCGATAATGGAGGAGCTGGTAGTGGTGCTGCCGGTGGATCTAATGGTTCTTCTGGAAACTCAACTTCTGGTAACTCCACAGATATTTCTGGCGGCAGCAACGGTGGTGCTGCTGGTGGCTCAGGCTCGGGATCGAGCTCCAACTCGTACACCACAACCACGACTACCTATAATACGACTACAATCAACGGAAACCAGCAGATTCAAAACACCACCATTGTGACTACGTACACCTGGTCAAACGGTACCAGCGAGTCATCTACCTCCACCACAATCACTGTCACCACCATTGGATCATCGTCTGGCAACACTTCTGGCAGCTCCTCTGGCGGACTGGGCGGTTCTTCTGGCTCATCTGGTGGCTCTGGTAGTGGCTCGGCAGGCAATTCCAGTGGCTCCGCAGGCGGATCCAACAGTGGAGGCGACGCTGGCGGCAATGGAGGCGGCAGTGGAGGCGGCAGTGGGGGTATTGTGACGAACGGTACGGTCATTGTCACAAACTCCACGATCGTCACCAATAACACTATCTCTACTAATGGTACCTCTGGGGGCGCAAATGGCGGCAGCAATGGTGGAGCTGCCGGAGGCGGTGCGGCTGGTAACGTCAGCACGAACATCATTGTTTCGACGATCTACTCGACTGCAGTCTCCACTGTTTACTTGACCGCTTCGTCTCCTTTCTCGGGCTCCTCGTCGAACGCTGGCCGTTCCGGCACTGCATCCCCGAGCCCATCGCCGACCAACGGCACCGTCGCGCCTTCTGTCGTATTCTCTACTACCAACGTTACATACTCAACCAGCATCCCGCTATTCAACATCTCTAGTGGGGTATACGTGCCTTTGACAAGCTCGCCTAGCGGCTTTCCTTTGCCTTCCACGAACGGCTCGGTCACAACTTCTAGCACCTCGACAGAAGGAGACCGCTCGGGCACGGCAACACCTGTGACCACACCTTTCATCTTCTCCAACGCTTCGCTTCCAGTCGGACCTACTGGTACTGCTCCAAACACATTCTCCGGCTCCTTCCCAAGTGGTGATCGATCCGGAAGCCAGCCGTTGCCTACGGGTACTCCGGTCTTCAACTCCACTGTATCGATTCCTTTGAGCACCGGAGTCCCGAGTGTCAACGGTACTTCGAGCTTGCCATCTGCCAGCTTCCCCTTCCCTAGCAGCAACTTTACTTTCCCTGCCGCGACTGGAACTGCTCCATCTGCTAGTTTCCCCTTGCCAACTGCCAATTCATCTCTCCCTCTCCCGACTGGAACTGCTCCATCTGCTAGCTTCTCTTTCCCGACGGCAAATTCATCCCTCCTCTTGCCGACCGGTACCGCTCCGTCTGCCAGCTTCCCCTTCCCAACTGGAAACTCATCCACCATTGTCGGTCCTACCGGTACTGGCCCCTCCTCGGGCTTCCCTATCATCACCGCCAACTCTTCGATCCCGGTTGGACCTACAGGAACACCTTTCACTCCCTCAGGTACCACAGATCTTCGCAGTGGCACTCGTACACCATCTGGACCCAGCAGCACATTCCCTTCAGCCACCAACGGTACATGCACTGAGCTACCTCCTGTCACCGTGACAATGTTCTCTACAGTCACTGAAGCAGCCAGCACTGTCTACGCAACCACAACCTTGCTTGGTTGTTACTCCAACTGCCCCCCTGCAGGCGGCTTTGGAAACTATGGACCCTTCAGCGGGTTCCAGGCTGCTCCAATCACACCCGCTACTAGCTCGGTTGCTTGATCGCCACGATTGATCTGTCACGACTAATGGATGTAATGTTTTGCGATTTCGAGATGATTAGGTTTTGTGTTTGTGTGGGCTTTCACGAAAAGGGAAGAGTTTACAGGATCTCGATTGTGAGTTTTGGTGTTTGTCCCTTCTTAGCAGCGCCAAAGCAAGGACTTTAGACAGCTTAGTATCATGTTATATAGCAGCTCTTAGTAACCATCTTGCCGTCACAGGACCTACAACATCTTACTAAGTCTCTACCAAGTCATGTGACTCTACACGCTAGGATGGCTAAAACTCCAACGCGTTCGCCCTTTGCTTTTGTTTCACTTTCTCTCTGTCCGCGGCCGTCTCGTGTAACATACAGCTGTCATTCGACACAAGGAGTGTGATATCGGGAAGCCACTTCGACCAACCACTGTGCAGACACTATTGGTCAACTGATCAGGTACCTGCATATATGCACCCGAGGTTTGCACAACTTTCACAATTACGTCACTTTTACACAGCTTTGGATAATCATAAACTTCGCACTTGGATATTCGAAACGAGAACTAATGAAACAAGGCAAGAGGAGAAAGGAAAACAAAATGAGCCGAAAGTGCAAATAAAGCAGATGGTCCTCAGGACACTTGAAACCCTCAGCAGCTTCTCTTAAGCCGTACTTGACAACTGACGATGATGTTGTAGCCCTTGCAAGAGAATGCTAACAGCTTGCACCAGACAAAAACACTGGACCTGTTCTTCAACGGGCTTTTCCAATCGCTTGAGTCTTTCGCTGCTTCTCAATCTGTAGCTGGTAAATCTCCTGGTCGAGGTCTTTGATAATTTCGTACGATCGTTCGATTGATGCTTTGAGCTTACTGCCCTCGGACTGCCACCGTTGGATCTTGGTTACTTCTGCAGCACGACGACGAAGCTTGGTGTCAATCTTCTGGCAAATTTTACACTTGTCGTTACTTCTGGCGACAGCGTAGACAAGCTTCATACCGCAGGTCTCTCCGGTACGGTATTCGCGGTTGCAGTGCTGGCGGAAGCGATCCCACTTCCAGTCACCGCATGTCCACATAACTTGGTCGAAGAAGCACATGTCTTGGAGAGGATATCTGACACCTGTTAGCATGGAAGGTCTGAGTATCCTGGAAGATACTGGGCTGGACACTGACTGGTTCTTTGGGACGATAGAGTCTACACGTAGACGTCGAGAAGTGTTGGAGTCGGTTCTGGGCCCGGGTGGGTATCGAAATATGTCTTGAGCTATTGGGATGAGACTGACAAAGAGGTCGTAGGAGGTTGGATAAGATCAAGGCTCGGTGATTGTATAGCTGCAATGTCTTGCGGAGGGATCAATTGCTGATGATTGTGTCTTTCAGCGGGCCTTGGACGAGCTATTTATGCTTTTCAGAGCAAGAGAAGACTGCCGCTCGACTTGGTCTTGGTCGCTTTGTTGTCAAGCAAATCCTGCAAGATTCTCACCATCCTGCAAGACTACCTCCGGTATGCCGCCTTGGACCAGTCACTTTATCCCTCAGACATGCATTGGGGCTGCCATTGGAAGCTAGTTGATCATCTAATGTGGTCCAGAGTGCCACTCCGACCCTCCATCGCTTGGAAGGACATGAGCAGAGCTATCACGCCTCCGTACGATCACCGGCGGTGTGGCTCTTGCTTTGTTCGCCTATTCCTTCTTGCCGATACTTGATTGCTCAGTCTTGAGCTTGCCGTCATGCCGTAGGTGGCCTCGATGCGTTGTCGTGGTAGGGATCAGACGATGTGCCTATGTCTTGAGGCTTCAGGAGGTCAAGGTGAATCTTTCTTTGATATCACGTGCGTTGCCATTTTCCTGAGCGCAACTCCCAGTTTGTTTGTTTGTTTGCCTTGGCAGGAGCATCCGTCTATTGGACCATCTTTTTCTTCCAGTCCGGACTTTGCTGCAACTCCTCAACATGCCAAACGTACTCTTGCTCAGGCAATCCGTCCCGCGTATGTCGGCTTCTCTTGCGTTCTGGCCTACTTCATCTCGACGGAGAGGGGGTGCAAGATGCACATGCTGGTTGGGTACCAGGAGCGCAGTCCATTGAGCTGACTAGCAGGAACAGTAGCGGTCGGAATGTCGGTTGACTCGATACGAAAGTCTGCCATGGACCCTCCCGCTGAGGAATGGCCGATGGAGTAGTGGGCTTGCATGCAGCCGTTCATTGACTTGGCAAGAGCATACGCGGGTAGGGAGCATTGGTATCCAGTCAGCTTATCGTCAAGGGCTGCGATCGTGTCTGGATATTACCACTTGAGTGGAGCACTGCCCACGAACAAGGTTCGTCCGCACTTGGTCCACGCCTCATGCGTCTCCTCGCTACTCGGAGGATCGTCAAATTGCAATTCAACCTCTCCGTGCATAGAGCCGGAGGCAACATAACAGGTCAATTCCACACAGACGGCAACGATGGGCTGATGGTGCTTGCCTAGGCTTGAAGAGTACCTCTGTCACCCGTCACCTCAGGCAATCACGGCTGGAGCTGGCGGACGCTAGAATTGAGAGGATGCTCCTTGTCTCCGCCCTTGTGACGTGGCGGAAGGAGTATGGTGGGCTAATGAAAAAGGCTATCGTCATTGTCATTTTATCTGAGTCGGTTAGCAGGCTAAAACGATGATCAGAAAAGCTTCTGATTGATTGATTGAGGGTGACACGATTCAACATCTTACGGCGCCAGGCGAGGCAGTTGACGATGACCCCTTGGACCAGCACAAACAAATCTCTGCTTCTTTTCTCGTTCATAAGCGACAGCAGTGCATGGTTTCTATGGATTATGGATACTAGATGGCGGGTAAGTTATGCACGCCCAGCGCAAAGCCCTTGTGTCCGGACCTCCACTCCTGGACGAATCTGACAATCTGGTCGCGATCATGCGTGGCGGAAGTACAGTAGAAGGATCATCAATTGGAAAATCTGTTGGTATTTCCTCACTCGAAACAACAGAGAGTAAGCCATCAGTGAAGAAACCGAAACATTTATCGCGCTTGACCAATCTGAGCGCCAAAAATTGGTTTCAGAATAACCAGAGTCAGAAGGGGCGGTTGAGACCCGAAACGTGGCAGTGGAAGCCTCTGTTCTGTACAGCAGCTGTGGCAGAAAGAAAAACAAAGACAGTGCGAGTAAGCACAGTCTGGCGACGAAAAGACAAAGCTCCACGCTTCAGTCGACGTCAAAATTTACCTTTCTCAGGCTTTCTGCAAGAGCTTTGGTTGCCGAACGAGCGAATCAGGTCATGTGAGCGCCAGATGCTGCTTGGAGTCTCCATTCAGAGACCCGCCTTCGTCAACATGAGTCGTCTGGAGAGCGGGAGACCGCGGACTGAGGGGCTGGGACGCGAAGATACGGATACTGGACAGGCGGGTCGCTCACAGCGAACGAAAGTCACGCTGCTGCCGGGCGGCCATGCACAAGATGTTCCGAACGTAGCCCCATTGGTGCACTGAATGCCAGCTCGTAGGGCCAATTGTATCTTGAGGAGAGGCCGATCTTGGCTGCAGCACGTGGGGACCCTAACCTGAGGCGGCAAAGGAAACGAGACTTTGTACAGTATTTTCCAATGCATAGATGACTGCAGAATTTGCATGGAAGACTGGCATCTCAAGGTTTGACCCATGAGCTCGTGACAGGCAGCACGTAGGCCAGGGAGACGCTACTACCCGCCCCAGCCTTCTCGAATCAAGGAGAGCGTAGATAAGAACGAAAACGGTCAATGCGATATGGAGTATTGGAAAGAGGGGCATACTGTGGAAAAAGTTATGAAAACAGAGAGAAGTGGGGGCAAGTCTTGCGAGGTGAGGATGGTACAAGTAAGAGTAGAACTGGGGACCATCCCAGGAATTGATGGGGATGAGAGAAGCGCTGCTCGGACACGAACATACCGCCCCATACTTCGAACACTCATTCTGATACTCACTGAATATAGACTGGAATATACCAAAAGCTCTTTGGCGCGAGCGTGTCGGTATGCATAGAACCTTTGATCGAAGAATAGAAAGATGTCGGCGGCAATGCCCGCGCTTCAGCGAGGCGCATTGACACGGGACCGGCCCAGCCAAAGCCCCACCTGCTTCACCGCATCGACGAACGACGCTTCTTCAAGCGACCAGCCTCTCGTCAATCATGTTAGTACTCGATATGCACAACATGGCGTCAACTGCCACAATGAACACACCTCTCCCAGAGTCTGGTTTCACGTCTCTTGATGCTCTCCCAGACGAGCTACTCCTCCAAATATTTGGACACCTAGATTACCCTTTCTTACTGGCTCTTTCTCGAGTGAGGACCTTTAATCTTTGCTATGGCTCTGACTGAACCGCTTCATGGCAGGTGTCACACCGACTCCGTGCTATCTCTCTAGATCGTGTTTTGCATCTGCAGCTTCTCCATAACTCGTCTGTCCATTTGTCTGTTTTCTTGCCCCAACGGCCTCTGCTTCGATCCCTCCAGCCTCCTGCCTCGGCGATCTATTTAACGCGCACGCACGTCGCTGCGCGACGTTTGCATTTCCATCTGCTGTCGGCGACTCTAAATCGGTCGCTATCACAGCGGCCGTCCGTTTCTTCGCTTGTCAACGCACGTATCATTCCTAGGGATTGCTGTCGCCGTGATCATGTGAGCGGACTCATTGTTACGCAATCTGGACTGTTCGAACGCAAGCGCAAACTCGAACTCGAAAAGTTCAAAGAAGGTCTGCGAGTGTGGCTTGAAAAGAAGGCTCGGGCCATCAAGAAGCATAAATCGCACGTTGGTGGTGTTGGCATCCTCGTGTGGAGGTTCACAAAAAGAAGCAAAGGCACCAACTTCTCATTTACGGAAACTTCTTCGGCTTCTCAGCAAGGCACTCAAACCGATCATGTCTCGAACCTCCGGCGTTTCTGGGAAGATGTAGGAGTTGAGGGAAGCCCTGTCCGAACTCGCTGATGCTTCTATGCAACTGAAATGTGACAAAGGTTGTTTCGTCAAGACGCTACCGGAAGAGTGAAGTGTGCAGCTGAATGAGGTGGACAACGAGAGGGACCGCCTACAATCTTCTTGGCAACCAGCTCACTCTTAATGAAGCTCAAAAACCTTCGTCTTTTCCATCCTCTTGTCAAATAAGGAAGTCATTGAAGGATAGAGATCGGAAGTCCCACTCAAAACTCTTCGGATTCAGGTGTAAAGTAGACCACCGCGATGTAGCTTCGGCCGTAACGGCTTGGCCAAGATACTTCTGTGCTACGAACACATGATGCATGTTTGATGTCCCAATAAATCTGTGCGCCATCGAAACAATCCATGACAGTGAGTGCATGGTTATAAGAGAAAGACGAGACCTTCTCCAGATTCTGCTAAGCTGGATGCGAATGAGTGGGCCTTTGTTTCCCTCGAATGAATCAAGGTCATACCAGAAACTTCTTTCCTGCAATGATGCGTAGTCTAGTCTGTGACCCTAGAAGGGTAACTGACGAATGAGCCAATACTGCTTACAGAACGAGTGGCGCTCAAGAGTCAAAATCAACAGAAATGAAAGGCACTCGTTGTTGTGGTGGTCGACGCAAATAACCATAACAGCTTCCGGATTGAGAGATCCTACCAGCAAGATGAATACGATCTGTCGACACGGGCTCTGGTCGCTAGACATAGTGTCGTGTTGTGCCATGAATCAAGTAAGCGTAGCTGTAGAGACATTACAACGAGACCAACGTCTTCTCCCTTGCAAGGCTTCTAACGTAGCGGACAAGATGCCAGATGATCCTGGTCCCTGTTGAAGATCCAGTGAAAGTCGTTACTCTTACAGGCTCTCCCTGGATCGTCCCAACATCAAACCTATCTTGCCTCTTGATAGCTAGTTGAGTAACCAGACTGCGCTTGGTAGGCTGCGATGGACACTTGGTGGCAATACTTCTGTCCAGGTGTTGCCGTTAGCAAATGCGCGTGATTGAGGCATCGATCTGAACAAGTGTCTGGCAGCGACCACAGATTCGCATGGAAGCGCAGGGCTCCTTCGAGAATGACCATTTGTGTTCAATGCGTTGTGTCACGGTATACTGAGGCAGCACATGTGGTCTTTCACGGGGTTTGATGCCACGTTCAAGTATCGTTTCTTGCGATGTGTCCATGTTGGCGGCGGAATAGGACATTGTAGCGAGATGACACTTGGTTGATGGATTGGTTTCAGCCTCTGACGCTTTGGTCGTTATCGATAAAGCGAGCTTGACAAGGTAGGTGTCTTTTGGGAGATCGTCCTCGAGCATTTGGCTCACAGAATGGCGAGCAGGTGACAGATTCGGTTTCTGCCTGAAATCAGGTTGGCTCGCATAGAGAATTTCAATAAGAGTAATTCATCCATGTCTGGTGAAGACACGTTTACCGTAGAGCAGCCGCAGTGTGAAACTCAAGTGTTCATTGCGGAGATCGGGAAGTTTTCACGGAAGCACCGCCGCCAAGCGCCAGGTGTCATTAAGCTCCGTAGTGGCCAGCATTGCAACTTCTTCGCGTTCTATTAAAGGAGCTTCACTCCTTTCCTTTGGACTCAGTTACATCTTCTTGATCTTGCCATCAAAGAAGCACCCATCCCCAACTTGGTCGCTTCCTTCTTGTCATCACAAGAACACATCAAGATGGCACGACGCACTTCCGAATCACGCTTCGCGTGGTCAACCATCTTCTACCTCCTCCTGGTGCTTCTTGCGCCCATGGTGCTCTTTGGCTCCAATGCCAGCGCACAGGACAGCGGCGACAAGGCAATCTCTGGTCCCGTCATCGGTATTGATTTGGGAACCACCTACTCTTGTGTCGGTATCATGAAGGGCGGAAAGGTCGAGATTCTCGTCAACGACCAGGGTAACCGTATCACTCCCTCTTACGTCGCCTGGAACGACGAGGAGAGACTTGTCGGAGACGCAGGTACGCCATTTCCCATGCACGACTCTTCACACACTCGCTGACTCCGTCCATAGCCAAGAACCAGTACGCCGCCAACCCCGAGAGAACCATCTTCGATATCAAGCGTTTGATCGGTCGCAAGTTCAACGACAAGGACGTTCAGCGTGACATGAAGCACTTCCCCTTCAAGGTTGTCAACAAGGATGGCCAGCCCAGAGTTCAGGTCGAGGTTCAGGAGTAAGTTTACCACAGGACAGGCCACTGTGGAGCAGAGACTGACATGACACTCGCAGTGGCAAGAAGACTTTCACTCCCGAAGAGGTCAGCTCCATGATCTTGGGTAAGATGAAGGAAGTTGCCGAATCGTACCTCGGTGAGAAGGTCACCAACGCTGTTGTCACCGTTCCCGCCTACTTCAACGACGCCCAGCGTGCCGCCACCAAAGATGCCGGTACCATCGCCGGTCTCAACGTTCTCCGTGTCGTCAACGAGCCCACCGCCGCCGCCCTCGCCTACGGTCTCGACAAGACCGACAAGGAACGCCAGATCATCGTCTACGATCTTGGTGGTGGTACCTTCGATGTCTCCATTCTGACTGTCGATGACGGTGTTTTCGAAGTTCAGGCTACTGCCGGTGACACCCATCTCGGTGGTGAGGACTTCGATCAGAGAGTCATGGACTACTTCGTCAAGACCTACAACAAGAAGAACGACGTCGACATCACCAAGAACCTCAAGACCATGGGTAAACTGAAGCGTGAGGTCGAAAAGGCCAAGCGTACTCTGTCTTCCCAGATGAGCACCCGTATCGAAATTGAGGCCTTCTTCGACGGCAACGACTTCTCCGAGACTTTGACCCGTGCCAAGTTCGAAGAGCTGAACAACGACCTTTTCAAGAAGACCCTCAAGCCTGTTGAGCAGGTTCTCAAGGACGCCAAGCTCAAGAAGAGCGACATCGACGACATTGTCCTTGTTGGTGGTTCCACCCGTATCCCCAAGGTCCAGGCCATGCTCGAGGAGTTCTTCGGAAAGAAGGCCAGCAAGGGTATCAACCCCGATGAGGCCGTCGCCTATGGTGCTGCCGTTCAGGGTGGTGTTCTGTCTGGCGAAGACGAGGCTAGCGGCATTGTCCTCATGGATGTCAACCCTCTTACTCTCGGTATCGAAACCACCGGCGGTGTCATGACCCACCTGATCAAGCGTGGCACTACCATTCCCACCAAGAAGTCCCAAATCTTCTCGACCGCCGCTGACAACCAGCCCGTCGTTCTCATCCAAGTCTTCGAGGGTGAACGTTCTATGACCAAGGACAACAACCAGCTCGGCAAGTTCGAGCTTACTGGCATCCCCGCCGCTCCTCGCGGTGTTCCCCAGATCGAGGTCTCCTTCGAGCTTGATGCTAACGGCATCCTCAAGGTCAGCGCCGGCGACAAGGGCACTGGCAAGAGCGAGAGCATCACTATCACCAACGATAAGGGCCGCCTTAGCGCTGAGGAAATCGAGCGCATGGTTGAGGAGGCTGAGAAATACGCCGACGAGGACAAGGCCACTCGCCAGCGCATCGAGTCTCGCAACGGCCTTGAGAACTACGCCTTCTCTTTGAAGAACCAGGTCAACGATGAGGAAGGTCTTGGTGGTAAGGTTGACGACGATGACAAGGACACCGTAAGTTTATTCAAGCACTTTGCTACTTGATTACATTACTAACATGGTTCACAGATCCTTGACGCCGTCAAGCAGGTCCAGGACTGGCTCGACGACAACGCCGCCGATGCCACTGCCGAAGACTTCGATGAGCAGAAGGAGAAGCTCAGCAATGTCGCCTACCCCATCACCAGCAAGCTTTACGGCGGCGCTGGCGGTGCCGGAGGCATGCCCGACTACGATGACGAGCCCAGCCACGACGAGCTGTAAAATATATATTACTTTATCATGGGATCCGCAAGAGCAGGCGTTCAATAGAAACACCCAATGTTCAGTTCAGTTTATTTCCAATTCACGTTGACGATCATCAGCCATCGTACCTTTTGACAAAGTGCATCATTTTCACAATGGGTATACTCTGTAGAGTAATCGCATATGGTCATGTCAAAATATATAGCACAATTAGCTGTCCAAGATAGTGGTCGTTTCGCCTATCTGTTGCAGCGTATCACCTTCTTGGTCGAAACTCATTGGCAACACAGGAGGAGGGGGACGAAAGGGAGACGAAGGGTGGAGAGTAGATCGCTGCTCCGGGCAGGAGTCTGGGGCAGAAACCGATTTCGGTGCTTGCATCACAGTGCGAAGGTGCAGGGGCTTGTGTTTCAGTCTGAGGAAAGCCAAACCAAGAAGAAGCCTTTGGAACACTGAGCAGAGAGATAAGATGATTGTGGACAACGGTGCCGCGGCTGGTACGAGTAGACCCCCTCGCCTGTTTCGTGGGCGCTTGTTCGAACTCTCCTCCTTGGCTCACTGCACAACGGCACAGCACATCGGTCGTTCACTTGCGCAAGCGCCAATTGCTTGTCGCTTTGTGCTACAGTCAAAGGAGAGAGCCGCCTCTGACGAAGTCCTCATTCAAGACGTCTTTGTCGCGACCAGCCTCTCGTTGTTCTGTCGACAAAGGCCAGCAACCCTGAAGACAAACGGTCTGGCCGTTGTAGAACCTTGTGCATTCCTTACAACACTCATCCCAGCCATTCACGGAGTCGCGGTCTTGTGCTCCTTAAACGACACTCCTTTCTATTCACTCTTTTTCTTCACAATACCACGCGCACGACATCTGCTGGCAGATATCGCGTTCCTCCGTAACAGACAGCACAACGAAGCCGCCGCAATCAACGGCCAAACAACCGCCCCTAATCACAACACTCTCAGCTGGACTGAGACTAATCTCCTACGTCTGCACACCCAAATTTGGTTCCTGGCGCAAAAATCGTCATGGGTTGTTCGGGCGATCGAGAAAAGGGTCACCTGGATGAATCGCAAAAGTGGGATTATGTAGTGAGTTTATCGGTCTGGTACTGCTTCAGTGTATGTGCCCGCTAACATGACAATAATACGTAGACACTTTCTGACTTCCACGCTTCTGGCGCTCTCACATACTTTTCTTACGCATGGCTTTGGATTCTGGCCCTGATAGCGGTTGCCGTGTATGGCGCCGATACTTTCACTGCCATCAACCTCCTTGCGTACGACAAGTGGTCCTCCCAGATCGAGCCTACGATTCCCTTGAAGTACTCGAAGTGGATCTTCGCCGCTTGTATCATGTTCTCTTGGGTACTCTGTATGTTTGAATGGGTACGCGCCATCCGCGTAATCCGCAGAGGCAGCGTTGCCGAGAGCTACATGGACTCAGTCGCCGTCACACTTCAATCGATGCGTCCAAATGGCTGGAAACGCTTTCTCGTTTTCGCAGAGTTGACCAAGAGCAAGAAGGGAGTCGACTATGTTGCTCTCTTTGTCTACTTCTCCTTCAAGGGTGCTGTGCGCATCATATTCGCAGAAGGCCCTCGCCAGGTGGTGAACGCCATCACACTCTATTCTTTCATGCAGGCGGACCTTATACCGACAGGCGACCACGCAGCCACGCAAAACCGCTCTTCTTTCGAGCAGTTCTGGGTCAACGTCGAAACCCTGGCTGAAGGCAACCGGGAACAGGCAGTTGTGCTCTTCACCATGCTCTTCACTCTTGTCATTTGGGTCATCTCCGCTCTATGTTTGATCATCGCTGTGGTGCTCTACCTGGTCTTCTTGTGGCACTACATTCCTCAGAGTGATGGCAGATTGAGCAACTACTGTAGAAGGAAGATTGACCGCAGACTGGAGAAGGTCGTCGGTCAAAAGGTCAAGCAAGCACTGGAAGAGCAGGAAAACAAGCACGCACAGAACGAGGCCAAAGCAGCCAGGAAAGCAAATCAATTGCCGAGCAGGCCTCAAGTCGGTCGCAAACCAACGCTGCCACAAGTCGCTGCCCAAACACCCGACCTTGGAGGAGAGAGCGATTTCGGTCTTGTCCGACAGGATACTCGAATGACTACAAAATCGAGCCCGACTCCTCTGTCCAACATGCAACGACAAGAATCTTTGTCTGGAGCCCCCCCTGCTCTGCCGCCTCTGCACACTTACACTGCTCCTGCTTCAACCTTGCAACGCCAGCCTACCCTACCCGATCTGAATACCGCACACCCTCCAGCTCGCACTCACACAGCACCGCCAATGGAAATGTACCGCCAACCCACTTTGCCTGACCTCAATGCCGACAAGCGCCCAATTATGCCCTACCGCTCCGACACTGAAGCCTCGGCCATGTCCAGTGCCACTTATGCTTCGGACGCCTCCTTGCTCGGAAACGCCAATGACATGGGCTACAGCGATAGCTCTGCCCACTATCACACTCAGCCAAGACCGACATTCGACCGCTCGACATCTTACGCTTCGAAACATATGCCGCCATCATTCGACGGTCAACTCGATCACACTGGTCGGCCCTACCCAGATAGAAGCGCTACTGTAGGCCCGCAGCAGCTCGAAAGATGGGGACACAATGAACTGGATGAATGCTTGGAATATGAAAGAGCTCTGACACCAGAGCCAATGCTTCATCCTACGACCCGATATATGTCCCCTTATCCTGAGGACATGCCGTCGCACCAGGATTCCTTCGGCTATGACGATACCCAAAGCAACATCCTGCCGCGACAGAGACCACAACAAAATTTCCAGCTGCCGTACACCCCACTGGCCCGTATGAGCAGTGGCTTGAGTTTCGCATCGCGCAACACCCCCGAGCCCGAGACCCAGAGCTTCGAGATGACGACGCAATCAAGGATAGTCCCCATGCCAGAGCCTTACGAGCAGCGATCTCAACCTTCTTCACAACAGCAGGCTCCCCAACAGCGTTCGGCATCCGCAGCATCGGGAGGCTATGTTGCATTCAACCCTTCATTCACACTTGCCGCCGCCGCACCCTCGTTTATGCCTCCAGACCGAAGCTTCACAAGTCCTCCGGAGATCGCGAGGCCCTCTGTAGCAGCCGCACCTCAACGTAGCGCTACAGCTCCTCCCGAGGCATATGATGGCTTGATCGAGGAATACCGTGTCCAGCCTCAATACCCTCGCCATCAAATACCAGACAAGAGTATGTCCGCTGCTCCTTACCGCCCTGGCATGCCAGGCAGAAGCGCCGCAGCTACCCCTAGTCAGCAATACGGTATGCTAGGTAGGAGTGCATCCGCCGCACCTCACCATCCCGAAATGCCGGGTAGAAGTGCAACAGCAGCTCCCAGTCAACAACACCGTGTGCCCAGCAGAAGTGCAACAACTCAACAGCAACAACAATATGATACAAGACATAATGAATGGTGATGAAGGGAAATATTGGGGCTGGGTTCATTTTGGTGTCTTTGTTTTCTCTTTCCTTCGTTGATACCCCCGCGACCATCGTGATCTAAAGGCTTCTTTCATATATCTTATCTCGATTCGATACCCCCTTTTCGTTTATAGAAAATGACTCTGCAATGAACACATCATCTCGTCAATTCCAACCCGGCCCAACTTCAAATCAACGTACACGATCCACTGACGCGCTCGAATCTAAGGGTAGTGAGGTTACGGCAAGCCTTTGGTAGAGGCAACGTTTAAACAGTGGTATTCTACATTCCAACGTGACATTTTTTCCCACGCTGCGTCAGATCTTCCTTTTGGGGTTCATTGCCAACGCCATCTGTGATGTTTCATGCAAAACAGAATCAGGCACTCTAGAAGTCGTTCTCGTCGCTTCCGGCGATGATGACGTTGTTGACCTTGAGGACCATACGGCAGAGCTGTGTGGCCAACAGAAGTTGTTGTCTCTTGGAGATCAGGGGGTCGATAACGAAGTTTTCTCTCATGTCTGTGAACAAGTTAGTCATTGCGTGCATATCATGACAATTTGATAGCGACTCACCATTGCTTCCGGTTTGCATGCAGTCGACGCCCAATCTTGAGTTGCCCTCCTTGGCCTGTCTACTCTTGATCGAAGCCAGAGTCTCGATGGGGCTGAGACCAGAGTTCTCGGCAAGAGCCATGGGGACACTGTCAAGGGCGTCTGCGAATGCGCGCATGGCGTATTGCTCAAGACCAGGAGACTTGACGGCGGCGTCCTCGACTGCTAACGAACAGGCGATCTCTGCGGCACCGCCACCGTAGACGATTCTGTTGTCGCGAACCAGGTTGCGGACGACGCAAAGGGCATCGTGCAACGAGCGCTTGGCCTCGTCGATGATCATCTTGTTGCTACCACGCACAAAGACGGTGACGGCTCTGCTGTTTGCGCACTCCTCGATGACGAGCATCTTCTCTCTGGTGGTACCAAAGCTCATTTCTCTCACGATGCCGGCGGTTCCCAGCTTGTCGGCACTGAGGTCCTCGAATCTCGGTACTATTCTTCCGTTTGTGGCAATGGCAATCAACTCGATCTCGGGACCGCCAACCCATCGTACAGCGGGGAGCTTGTTGGTGAGCAGGAGATGGTTGGCCTCATCGTCGAAGCCCCACTGGCAGATGACAACGTTGGCACCGGTGTCCTTGATCTGTTGAATCATCTCGGCGAACTTCTCGCTCTCGTAGTTTTGCAGACGCTTGAACTCTTCAACGGATGTGATGTCAAGCTTGTGCTTGGTCTTGGGCTTTGGGGGCTCGAAGGCGCATGTGAGAATGGCCAATTTGGCGTCCTTGACCTCCGAGGGCATCTGAGGGTGTGAGAAGTCCTTGTCGACAATAACGCCCTTGACAAGCAGGGTATCCTCGAGACTACCTCCAACCTTTCCATCAACCTTAATCAGCTCGAAGTCGACATCGCGACGCTCGAGATCAGCGACGCTCATGACTGCATCAACGGCAATTTGAGCGAATTGGTCGTGCGATTTGCTGACAATCTTGCTTCCCAGACTGGTCTTTGCGACCTTGAAAAGGTTCTCGGTGTTGTTCTTGTCGAAGGGCATGGTGTCTGAAATCTCGTCCAGGCGGCCGACGGCGACCTCGCAAGCAGCATCGTAGCCGTCTGCGATACGAATGGGGTGGATACCCTTGTCAATCAGGTCGGCGGCCTGCTCAAGCAGAGCGCCAGCCAGGACAACGACACCAGTAGTACCATCACCGATCTCCGAGTCTTGTGATTGAGAAAGGGAGACGAGCAATTTGGCGACGTGGTTGGAGATTTCCATCTGTTAGGGTATGGCGGATTAGAGGGATGGTTGGAAGGTAGGATAGGGAGTAGCTAGATACCTGGGACAGGATGGTAGCGCCGTCGTTGGTGACGGTAATGTCGCCATCAGGAGAGATGAGGATTTTGTCGAGACCACGGGGACCAAGAGAGGTACGCACGATACCGGCGACGGTCTTTGCGGCGAGGATGTGTGACTTGACAGCGTCGTTTCCGTGTTGTCTCTTCTTCTTTCCCTGGTCTCTTACGATGATGAAGGGGCGGCCGTTCTCGTCTTTGGCGACCTGGGCTGGAGGGAAGGATACTATGTCAGTCTTGCGAGTTCGGACGGGGTCATGGTTGGAGTGAGTGGGTAGTACCGTTGGACATATCAAGTTCTAGGAAGCATGTCAGCGATGGGCGCAATTAAATTATTTGGACAGTCGACATACGCATGGCCATGACGGGCGGATGTTGCTCCTAGGGAGCCTTGTCGGAGGAGAGTGAAGGCCGGAGAGGTTGCTGGACAAATGGAGAAGGAGCAAGTGAAGTGTCGTGGTTGTTCAGTCGAGCAGTGTGTTTGTCGACCGGATGCTTGCTTGCTCTGCTTGCTGCCGCTTGGCTTTCAGACTTTCGTGCCTTCCTCACTTTCCATTCACCTCCGACGCTCCGCACGTGGTCTGTGCGCGTCGAGTGAGTGCTTAGCACTGCTACCAGTTTCCAAAGCCTGAGGCTTCGCTCCTTCCTCCGCATCTTCGGACGCGTTCTTCTTGCGCAAGCTTCGCGTCGACCTTGTCTTTAATTGTCAACAACTCCCGTCGCATTTGTCGCAACTCGTCTCAACACTGTCGCATCCACCGAACATCTCCAATTACTTGACCATCATGCCTCGTGTTACACTCCACATCCTTCTGCGCCCAATCCTCCCAACTAATCACCTGCTACAGCCGCAATCTCGGACGATGAGAGATCTAGCCCTTTTTCCGCTGACGACGACGTTCTACCGCCAAAGAAGCCGGCACCCAAGAAGTCGGCAGCAAAGTCAAAAGCCAAGCCCGCCCAAGAGGACGCCATTGACGGCGAGCCTATGACCGACATCAAGAATGGTGACGCCGAAGCACAAGACGATGAAGACGAGGACAACTCGGACGAGTACGTCGTGGAGAAGATCTTGAGCCATGCTCCTGGTCAAGGCAAGACTACTCTATATGAGGTCAAATGGATGGGCTACGAGAACCCCGACGATCGCACTTGGGAGCCGGAAGAGAATCTGTACGTTGTCTAGCCCTCTTCACTAATCTCTGCCACCGCTCAGTGACTAACTCATCTTAGTGAGGGTGCTATGGACATCCTTCAGGCCTACTGGGACAGCATTGGAGGCAAGCCGCAGCCCAAAACACCCGCAAAGAAGGGCACCAAGAGAAAGTCGACTGCTGCCACTTCACAAGATACTCCTGAAGTTTCTTCCTCATCAACAAAGAGACGCGGCCGCAAGGCTCCCAAGACAGAAGAAGCCGCCGAGGAGAAGACGGCCACTCTGTCTGAAGGCTCTTGGGAACACCATGTCCAAAGCGTCGATGCAATCGAGATGTCCGAGGAAGGTGAACACAAGGGTAACTTGATGATCTACCTGCTATGGAACAACGGCAGCAGAACTCAGCACACAGCTCTTCAGTGCAGATCAAAGTGCCCCAACAAGGTATTTCCTCTTGCCTCTTCATCCATTCATTACGCGCCACCTACTGACACGTACTAGCTCCTCGACTACTATGAATCGAAATTGTTCGTCAACCTCTCCAAACCCAAGACCCGCCGAAGACGTTCCACTAACAAGGCCTAGGGTCTTCAAGAACACAGATGAGTAGTGCAGGTTTTGCGCACCACTTTCTTCACCAGCCACTTTCTTCTTCAGCCACTTCTTCTTCAACCGCCATAACGACTCCATCAGCTTGGAATCCATTACATGGCATTTTGTAGTAGAATCAATCGAGCCTCTTTCAATTGAGGCTGTCCTTAGCATCTCGCATTTTGTCCAGCTAAACGCACGTGACGACGTGTACCCGAATTAACCTAGGTTTGCTTTTCCGCCCGCCTTATCTGCTCTGTTTCCTTGCGGCACCAGTTTCCATAATTACTCCATCCATTCACCTATCCAGGGCCGGCTCTTTCTACTTCAGCATACTAGACTGACCCGCCAATTTGACGGTCAGCAATGCCCCGCATGTCGGCAGATCAAATGCCCTCAACGGGTTTGCTAAAAGGACATGACTCCGACCAGGACGTCGCCGAGCCTTCTATGTATGCACCACCAAGTGCTGCTCGTCTGGAAGTGCTGCCTGTAGAAGAAGAAGAACGACTGCTTCAGGCACAATCTATGACTCAGGTCTCCGAAAAGTCCAAACCTGTTTCATGGGCAAGTTTGCCCAGAAAAGATCAACTGCTCATTCTCACACTGGCTCGTCTTTCTGAACCCTTGACACAAACTTCGCTACAATCCTACATGTTCTATCAACTTCGCTCATTCTCCCCTTCTGCTCCAGACAGCACTATATCTTACCAGGCAGGTATGCTTCAGGCTGCGTTCACGGGCGCTCAGTTCTGCACTGCATTGATCTGGGGCAGAATGGCCGACTGGGAACAGATGGGTCGCAAAAGAGTCATCCTTGTAGGACTCCTGGGTACTGGAATTGGCGCCTTGGGTTTTGGTTTTAGCAATAGTTTCGCGGTTGCACTATTATGGAGGGCTCTTGGTGGAGGTGAGTAATTCTTCCATGCCGTCGAATACACAAGCAAGTCTGGAGAGATTTAGCTGTAGCCCTGGGAATCCCAACAGTCTCTGTGTTGTTGGTCGTACTGCGACGTGAGGCAGCATTGTGGCTTGCTTGCCCTCTCCTCTCGATGATGCTCCCCAAGAATCCATGTGGAAGACGCCTTACTGACATAACACAGCACTCAACGGTAATATTGGTGTGATGCGTACGGTATGTCGTCAACAGGTTATGGTCAGCGTTTGATGCTAATCGCAATGATAGATGATTTCCGAGATCATTCGCGACAAGAAATATCAGTCGAGGGCTTTTCTCCTTCTGCCAATGACCTTCAACGTCGGTGTCATCGTTGGTAGGCCTTCAAAGATAGTTTATGTTTTACCAACGACTTGCTGACATCTTCGCTCGTCGTAGGACCAATACTTGGTGGTCTACTGGCTGATCCTGCAGGAAGCTATCCTTCGCTGTTTGGGTCGGTAGCATGGTTAAAACAGTGGCCATACGCACTACCAAACATAGTCAGTGCTGGTTTCCTCTTTCTTTCAGCGATGGTGCTACTCTTGGGGCTCGAAGAGGTGAGGCCTTTACTCCGCATGTTCAGCGTGATTTGACATTAACACAGTTTAGTCCCACGAGGCATTGAAAGATAAGCCAGACCTAGGTCTACGCATTGGCCGTTGGCTTACACGAACGATCTTTCGGTCGGACATCAGTCAAGACTATCAGGCACTGTCAAGTGACGAGATGGATCCCTCGACCATGGAAATGCAATCACCAACCGATGAACCGCCAACACCCAAGTTATCCAAAGTCAGAAGAAAACTACCCTTTTCTCGTATATGGACGGCTAATGTGCTTTTCACCTTCACTGCGCACTTTCTGCTAGCCGGCCATGTAGGCACCTTCAACAGTCTTTGGTTTGTCTTCTTGTCAACCCCGAGATATGTCCCTCATGAACAGACGAACAACGGAACGAATCCAAATTCAAGTCTTGGGGTACCACCGGACTACAGACCACATCCACTGTTCAGCTGGACGGGTGGTCTGGCTCTACCACCAGCAAAAATTGGCACAGCATTAGCCATACTAGGCGTTGTTGGTATATCCCTGCAACTCCTACTTTACCCAAAAATATCCTTCCGCTTAGGCACCGTCACTTCCTTCCGGCTGTCACTCTGTTTTTTCCCTCTGGCTTACTTCCTCGTGCCGTTTCTTTCACTCGTACCCACAACGTCCACCTCACCCGCCGCGGCTTCTGGGCCTTTACTCTGGGTATCAATCGTCATTGTCCTCTGCATTCAAGTAACAGCAAGGACTTTTGCATTGCCAGCAACAGCGATTCTGATCAACAATGCATGTCCCCATCCTTCAGTGTTGGGCAGTGTACACGGACTAGGTCAAAGTGCGAGCTCAGCCGCTCGCACCATCGGTCCTCTGGTATTGAGTTACCTCTATGGAGTGGGGCTTCGAAAGGGTGTGGTTGGACTGTCTTGGTGGTGTATGGCTGGTTTCGCGACAATTGGTGCCATGGCTGGTTTGTTTGTCAAGGATGGTGATGGACACGAGATTTGGTTGGAAGGGGAGAAAGAGGAGGAAGAGGATCAGGGTAAGGTTCAGAGGCATTGAGAACATACCGGATAGGAACAAGTCGCACAGAGAGGTGCACATCTTGTAACAGAACAGATGGACGAGAGAAATGGACGATATTATAATGATTGCTGACTGGCCCTCGAAGGTCTAATGATGGAAAAGTGAGGAGCATTCAAGGGTAGAGAAACACCTGCACCTTACCGAGAGCCAAGAGAGACTCGATGTGTTATCTCAATGCTCACCAAAGATAAGAGCACAACGACTTACGAGTATTTGTACTGGGCTAGGAAGAAGACGGAGACAGGGTTACCCCACGAACGTAAACGAGCAGGTTCCAAGACTTTGAGTATGTGTTTTTTCTGTTATGTCATATTTGCACACACTTTTGGTGTTTGAGACTAATTGGATACATTATCCATAGTGAGTTGCAATGCGGGTGGCATGGTTGTTGTCATTCATCTCCCAATGGCACAAAGAGAGGGGGGCGTCAAGGGTTGTAGTTTAGCAAAACTGAGGCGACGAGTGGGGTCTCGGAGAAAGGACTCTCCTACAAATACGCTGAACGTATGTTTACATAATGCGAGAGCGGTCGGTATTTGATGTCGCCTACGTTCTTACCATCTTGTCTTCCATCTTGAGTGCCTGGGGAGAAGTCTCATCAAGGCTTCATACCTTCCTTGAGCCGATCGCTACTGCAGTCAGCCAGTCTCTACTTGGGTTGAGTACGGAGTAGAACGCGAGTACGAAGTCACACGCTCGAGCTGAGCGCTGATCTTATACCTCGAGTCTAACTACCGCCAACCTTGGTGCCTGGTCTGCGCTTGTACTTGCGAGGGTCTGAAGAATCGAACAATCGTCAGCGATCTGTCAAGTCACGCGCAAAGAGGCTTTCTGATATCGCCAAGCAGAGGGACGAGGGTTGATTGTACTTGCCTTTTCTGCTCATACGGGTCTTGTCCCGGGTACCTGGTCATACGTCAGCCCCCATGATCAACTGTCTTTTTAGCGTTTGTCACAGTCGCAACGGTAAACTGCTGCAGGTCCAGAATCCGAAAGAGCCCAAGGACGGCACTAGAAGCCTCGTGTCGAGGATACCTAGGTACCGCGATTAGGCTTTCACGCCGGTGCGCGGGGAAAGCTGGAGCTCGCGGGGGTGCATGGAATCCGCCGGGACCAAGGAGACGTCATTGCCATCAAAGACCGCCGGATATGGTCTCTCGAGACTCGAGTGATAGGGGAAGATTGACGAGGGAACGGAGGGAAAACCGGATAAAGTGATGGAACAATTTGTCTTACCTTTGCCTCCCTGGAGCAAATTAGTTAGCATATGCTGGAATGGACTTTGGAATAGAGTAGAACACGTACCTCCCAGAATCCGTGACCTCTTCTGGCAACCATGCTAGCCCTACAGAAATGGCAGGTCTCGGGGGCGTAGTTTTGTTCTCTGGAACAGTAACCACAAATCATTCGATTTGCATGCTCATTCGGATGAGACTCTTTCTCATCGTGACATCTCTGCAAAACAGTCAGTAGTGCCCCTGACAAAACGGCCCATTTAGCCTACGTCGCAAGCGTAGACTTTGCTACAGCATGAGAATCTGTGTTGGCTGTCAGCGTTCTGTACAACATTCATGTCTGCGAGACACACCTGAACCATCGATACGACTTTGCGTAGTGGGTACAACGACCGCGTCTTGGAAGCTCTTGCCCAGCGACTATACCCAAATTCTCCTTGATCTTTCTTCGGGCAGGCGCACGACTTGCTCGGACTTGTACCGATTAGCTACGACCCTCGAGAGTCTGAAGAATTATCACATACCCGCGGCAGCGCTAACGTGCAAGAATTTGGTTTCTGGGATGCGAAAACTCATCTTTCGATGGCATTCTCTACAAATAGACAGGATCGAATCTCCACGGACACCAACTACACCTGGTGCTGGGTACGATGTCGAACATTCGGAGCATGTTGGGATGAAGTTACTGTAGGATTATCAGTTTATTATTCCATAGCTCTTGCAAGGTATACGCTTGCCTTGGAAGCATATCGACCACAGTGCAGCCGTCCAAATCGAGATAACCAGCCCTTACAGAGTTCTGGTGGATGAGATCGGCACGGAAGCCTGTTACTGTCAGCCATTTTCAAAGAAACCGTCTCGACTCAAAAGTTCCATACCAACTGCGAGATTGTTTGCGCACTTCTTGCAGATTTCGTCTCGCATACCAGTCACATCACCCTTGATGTTGTTTCTTAGGCGCTGAACGTCAAGCAAATCCTTGCAACGCTCGCACTTGACAGTGATGCTAAGAGAGACAAGCTCCAAGAGTTCACAGCCGTACAACTCCAGATTAGGAAATGATAGTATTATGCCACGTTCTGCAAGCCCTGAAGTTGGGGCAGGCTGTTGCTCTGGCTTATCAGAAGACTCCCCTTCTGTCTCATCTCCACTATCGTAAGAATAAGAGTCATCACTGCTCCAGCCATCAGGGCCGTCCGTTCCCTTCGGTCCGTCGTTGTTCCATTCTGGTGGCCTGGGAATGACCTGAATGTGCGGTTTGTCAGAGTTCTCGCTTACAGGCACACCAGAGACCTGAGTCGGAACGGGCACCACGAGTTCTGCCCTGACCGCCTCGACAGACTTCGATTGACCTTCGGGCAAGGGGCCTGCCTCCTTGGGAGTAGACATAGTATGTGCGTGCTGAGTAAGAAAGTTGATATGAGCGAGTAGATTGAGACCGGTCTCGCTCTTCACTCTTTCTTGGAACGCTTGTTCAAGGGCTCTTGCTGCAGGATCGTTGTTGCCATTGACCTCGATGCGTGGGGTGTGTAGATTGTAAAGTTGCGGCACAACCAAGCGAATGGACTTTTGATTCCGCAAAGCTTCCGGTAATGCTGTCTTCTTAGTAGGTTGGAAGGGAATGGTGAATGAAACATCGTCGGAGGATTGGACGAAGCCTGGTAAGCGGCCGAGTCTAGCAACAAGTTGCCTGATGTCAGCTTGACGCCTTTTCTCGGCTTGCGACTTTTGCTCGCTGGTAAACGATGGGGTAGGCTCTGAACGACGAGCGTTCGCAACCGGCTGCAGTTCAGATGTCTTAGTTCCCAGCCGAGTTTGCTCTTGTGGCTCAGAACTTGGTGCGTTGCGTATGATCTTCACCGTATCTGCTTTCTCTCCAGAGAGCAAGGTTTCCAGTTGCTTGTCAAGGCGGTTAAAAATTCCAAGAAGCGTCGCATTTGGTGATTCTGAAATGATCTGGTCAAAGCCGCGTTCGACATTGAGTTGGAATCCGCGAGGCATCTCTTGGTTTGTTATGCGCAGACTCGGCTTGTCTTTTGGGTATGACAACGGTATAGTAAGCGAGCAGTCTAAGAACGGGAGATCGAAAGGGAAGTCAGGATCGCTTGGGGCTAGCTTCAACTTCAGAAGTGTCGCATCCCGTAGAGCCTCTTCGGTTGGAGCAAAACGACGACGAAGTTGACCCAACTGGAACACTCTTGGATCTTCTCGTTCTGTCTTAGGGACAGGTCGAGAGACCACTTTGGATCTATCCACTGATAGTTCGTGTTGGCGACTGGGGATAGCAATCTCACGTCCATCTCCGCGTTCTGGTTTCGGTTTGGCAGCCCGAGGTTTGGTTTCCAGTATTTTCGGTACCGACGAGTCTGCATGAACAAAGGGACAGTTCGTGCCAGCCTTGCAACCTACTCAATGTTTAGTGAGTCATTAACACTCTGGTACACCGTGTGCGTTCTGGGCAATAGAAAAATTGAATGTTGCCGGCCAGCTACGATTTGTGTATGTGTTCATGAAAAGCGTGTACAGATTAGAAGTAGCAAGGTGCTTTCTTTGCTTAGAGCTACATGCTCTCGATTCAAAGGGTCTTCTCAAGTTCCCTCCAACCCAATTCTGGCAATCGAAATTTTGCGAGGATGATAAGATGAAGGAAATAAGACCACTCACCCTTCTTCGAATTGTGAAATCGACAGACCTGTTTCTTCTTCTGAGTTGCGTGTGGTTGCAAAGTAGCACTTACCCCAGTCTGAGGAGGTCCCGCAGCAGCCAGCGAAGTCGTGTCGCCCACATCTGCAAAGCCGTGAGCAGATGATCATGAAAGTGGTGGCATACTTCGGTTGAGTGCCAGCACATAAAGGTCCGAATCAAGCTCACCCGTTTCGTGACCCCCTTGCACCGCAGCCGAAGGACGTTCGGTCGCCATTCTCTGCTCCTGAATCTCGGCCACGGGAATTGTGCTCGTCATTATTCGGTAAGTGATGTGCTTTACAAACTCGGGCACGTATTCCGCTCTGTAAAATGCGCCTGGAATCTTTCGCACAGCTTGGGGAGAATTTGATGTCGAAAGTATGTGAACACAGCTCACTCAATTCTCACATGTGATGACGAGCCGAAAATGTTGTCATTGTTTGATCTTTCATGAGTCATGAGCGAGATGCGGTTTGAACGAATCAAATCGTTTGTTTACTATCCTACTTTCCGCACCAGCTTGGAAAGGCAATCTACATGAATAGATTTCCAATACAGGTTGCAGCATAGCGACCACCTCCGCCCTATATGGGATGTGGGACGTGGCTGAACTCAACGATCACTTTTTACCCGTTTGCGATCCTTCCACAGGAGTCGAGTATGAGAAAGACCGAGGTATCACAACGACACGACGACATGGTTGAGACTCGTTCCGATGATTCCGCCCTGCTTTACAGACATATGGGGCAACTGCTATGATGAACCATTGGCAAAAAAAAAGAACGAGCCGTTAAACTCAGGCTTTTAGAGATCTAGTACGATTACAGCACACGTCATTGCAACTTCCTCCAGCTCTAGTCTTGAATCCGCATCCACATGGTTGACGAGAACGGAGAGCTTGCTTTGAATGATTTGTGTTGTTGCACATGCGATGCAGCGATTACTGGGTCCGGACACCGAATATATCTGCAATCGAAACCCGCATTTACTCTATTCATAGGCGAAGTAGAAGAAGCGGTGAAAGGTACTCTGGTCGGAGTCGCACTGCTTCGTGTCTGACACAGGTCCCAGGAGTGTTGACGAGACGGCACCACAATCGTGATCACAAGGACGGGATGTTGTTTGCATTTTTATCGTGTTTTTGGATTTCATCGGCCCATCGGCCCTTCCTTCAAGAAGGGGGAACATATGTATATATCGTACAGTAATGATTGGTATTCAGCACTCATTTGGTTAACGCCTGCAACATCCTCCGACATCATTCGGGCCGAGAGCAATGCAGGCGCTGTGGACATGAGAGACTGAAGATCGAGCATCGTAAAGCAAGTAAAAGACAAATAGAGTAAACCGCACGTTGGTATCGAAAAACAATTCTTTTCTGTTGCCAGTGGCCAGAGAATGATGCCGTAGTCCCATGAAAAAATAATATCAAAACACCGACGCGATGCCTGCTCGCTGATGCAGAAAAAAAGGAGAGAAGAAAACAATGCGTGTCGCTAAAATGCAGTAGCAAAATCGGATGAAGTGAGCATGAACAGAAGGTGGTGATTTTACCAGCCTTTAGCGTGGTATTCCTGGAGTCCCTGGTTAAAGTATTCGTTGGAGAATTTCTTCTTATCATTCTCCTTGACCGACATGACCATTTGGGGTTCGGGATGTTGTTTGAGATTCTTAATGTCGTGAGAAGTATGCCTGCGTTTCATGGCGGCCAGGTTGTTCGAGCTTTTGTGCTGGCGTTCCCAGAGAAGGTTTTTACGCAGCGACTCTGTTAACTCAGTGGAGAGCATATTGCGCCTTGTGGTTCTTGGCGAGAGTGCTGGTTGGTGTGTGTTTGAGGTCGTCATGATGATAGGCCGCGGTTGAGAGGCTTCAGAGACATCCTGCGCTTGTTGGGAGAGTTGCGAGGGGTGCGAAGTGAAATCGGGACCAGCGCGCTCGACATCACGTCTGTGAGGTGATGGGGTGGCAGAGGGACCATTTGGAGAAGCAGCACGCGAACGACGGAGCGCGGGAGTTGAACGAGAGGCAGCGTTTGCCATGGCGCGAGCGCGATCCGGTTCGTGCATCATGGTGGTGAGCATAGATCGGCGGGACGTCAAGTTGGGTTGTGAGTCGACACGGCGGAACATGCTCTTGTTTTCATCGGCCGACGAGTTGCCGCTCTCACCAACTTCGTCGTCTTCCCAGTCAGAAGAGTCTTCGTCCTCTTCGATGACACTTTCGAATGCATCATCGTCGTCCTCATCATCCGACTCTTCGAACACAGGGCTGTCAGTGATGGCTCTGTCTTGGATGATATCCCTGAAAGAAGCATGTTTCTTGGGCGGGTGCGGCAGTCCGGTAGATAACGAGCCTACGCTGTTGTGTCCCATGTGGCTATCAAGAGAGCTTTCTTCTTCGCCGGAGGAGGCACCGAGAGTGAAGGTCGCGCCCTTTTTCGGGCGGTTGAGACGGCTCGGATGGTATTGAGGCGAAGTTTTGAGGATGGGCGTCGGCTGCGTCGCGGCGAGATTTGTTTGTGAGCGGTATGATGATGGCACTTCGGGTCTGAAGCCTCTGACAATGTTGTGGGTGCTCATCTCGGTGGATGAACTTTCAGACGACGACGCAATGGCCTGAGAATCGGTGCTGCTGACGGTCGATGTCGAGGATTCCAGATGGCTGGGGGCGGCAATGGTAGGGATGGGAGTGGCGACGGTGCGTTCGGGTAGTAATGCGGGTGCAGGTGCAGATGGGGTTGGTTTTGTCGCGGTAGGGGTCTGATGGTCGTCGGAAGGCGGCGGGCTGGGCAGTGCAGGCGAAGGCATGGACAACGCGGACAGAGGTTCGAGGCTCTTCTTTTCCTTGATGGAGATGACCATCTTCTCGAGGTCGATGGGCGTGATGTGGTTTTGTTGGCGTCCCCGGTTGCGGTGCTCAGACGATTCGCTCCTTCTCAACTCGGGTCTCACCATGGGAGAAGGCAGCAATGACGACACGTCTTCTTCGTCCGACTCGTCCGACGACGACACGCTACTCGACAGGGCGGGCAGAGGAATGTTCTTCCGAGCACGCGGCATGCGGGAACACACAAACGTTTCGCGATTCCAAAGACGCCAGCTGAGATTCTCTAGGCGCTTGCCGTCCTCCATTGCGTCTGAGATCTTGTTAAAAACTGCGGAAGGAGCGACCCATGTTAGCAACAGTGATCGACTGAGCAAGGATTGGCTGCAAAAATACCTGACCACATTCCAAAGAGGTCCTCTACTGAGCGGGTGTCGATGGTATGCATTTTGTCGACGTCAATCATGACTAACGAATGTTGGGGTCGGAAAGGCATGGCGGCGATATGAAGCAGCAAATGCTGCTGGTTGTGGGTAGAGTGAGACTGGATAGGGATCCAAGGGACATGTAAGAGTTTGGCGACTCTTGGTTGGGGCGCTCTGTTTGCGGTCGATGTTGCGTCAGACGGATCGGCAGAACAGGAGTAGTCCGGATGTAGAAAGGGCCGGATGGATGTGTATCGCAGTTGATTTCTGCGACAGCATCTAGAAAGGCGTGGGTTCAATTGTAAAGAGCGACGGCAGCCTGTTGCAATTGTATCGATTCCAGTTACGGTGCGGGGATTGTCTACGTGGGCGCGTTATGGGGGCGATGAAGCATCTGGCAGCGGACAAAAGGTGGGAGGCCGGCGGGTCGCAGTACTTAACAATCTCCCGCGCGCCGTCGTCAAGAGACTCTCACCTTTTCGTGGCTCCCGCTAGATCAACCTGGCGCTGAGCTAGCCCCGCAAGGTGCAATCGCTGGCACTTCGGGCTTTCGAAGCAAAAAAACAACGTACGCCCCTCGGTTCATTCGGAAACTTGTACCGGCACGCCTGTTCGGGATCAGGTCACAGCTCTCTTCCTCCAGACCATCTCTCAAAGCTCATTCTGGGGTCTGCTCTGACCGATGACCCATTTGCTGGCTCATTGACTGCCGCAAATGGCTTTGTTTCATTCACAAATCGTGCGTTGGCTGGTCACGCCGCCTTTGCTTTGTTACACCGTTCGCTTCTTGACAAACGCGTCTCTTCATCTGGCGCTAGAAGTGTTGGCCGGACTAGGCATCTTCCAGAATCTGAGAGAGAACTGATCAACATTTTAGGGGGTTCTTGCATGCAGCTTGGTTGGTGGGACATGTGCTTGGTGTCTCCTGCAGCTTTGAGAACACGCCCAGGACCCTTACTTCCGTTGTACATGACTCGATACCCCGTTCCTCGCTGATGACTGTGATCTGAGCAGTCAGATCTTGTCCTCCCGCCCATAATGCGTTCAAGTGCTGTGATCCGAGGCCCATCGTCTATAAATGTAACTGTTGGGTGCGACTTTGCTTGTCTTTGGTCTGTATTGGCAGTCGATAAGACTGTTGTTGGCAAGTCGCAGACGCCGTTGGAGCCACAAGTCTGTCGGCGAGGAAAACCACGTGCTTGCGCTCGTGGCTGTGACTCTCTTCACGGCCTCATGGTAGGCTTGGGTTTGGCTTGCTGAGAGCGGGCCCACGAAAAATGTAGCAAGGTTTTAAACGCCAGAAAAGTCTGTGTTTCTTACCGGTCCCTTTGCGGCGGTCTGTAAAGCGGCCTTTCTTACAGGTACGAAGGGCCAAGAAGGAAATCCGACTGCGCCTGCTTGATCGTGTCTTGACTCGTCATATCGCAGGCTAGACCCTCTTCAAAGGCTGGCCTCTATTTATTGAAGAACGGAAAGAGGCCAGCATTCTAGACACGCCGTGAGTTGGCGAAAGAGATGTGAATCACATGTCTAATGAAGTCGCGCTGCTTGCAAATCATCAATCCAAGACTCGGTTGTCCACTTCTCGAACAGGCAGATGCGCAACCCGGTCTGCTCCGCAATATCATCCTCATGACTCTTCCCGGTGTGCGGGTAGCTTTGGAGAAGAAAATGCTTGGTGTTGTCAAACCCTTTAAAGCCGGGGTGTGTCGAACGCCGATGGAAATCTGAAGCTGTGATTATTACTGCCGGCAAGAACACCGCCGTGTTCCTCTTGGCCGGGAATCTACACTTTGTGACTTGCTATTGTAGAAGCTCTCATTTATCGTTTTTTACAGTCTCTGCTCCGTACACCCTCCGCTAGCTACTAATGGCATGAGGGGTAGTTTCCGTCCCTGGACCTGTTGCGACTCCGGTCAGCAGCTCGACTCGGTGAGCTTATTTACGCAATAAGCAAACGTCTCTCACATTGCCACTAGGTACTGTGTTGATTGAAGGTTTCTCGTGTCTTTGCACGCTTGTCCAGGAGACCCTTCCTTCAGAACCCGTGCGCGTTTGAGGAAGAATGGCGAGAACAGGCTTCAGCACTTGCGATCGCAAACATATCGCGGGTTAGGGCAAGATCGGCTGCTACTCCGATAGGATCAGACTCGGGCCGCTGCTTTCGGGGCCGAGGGCTTCATCTTGTTCCATCAACGTGCACTGTGTGCTTGTCTCCCTTGCATTGTCTGTCGCCATACTTACTCGACAGTTTGGCAGTGATGCGCACCTTCACAGCGTGGTGATCTCAAGCCTCCGGACAAATAATGTGCGTAAACCGAATGGCTTTAGGCTGAGAGTCGCCTATCTACCGCCTATAGCCGGGTCGGAATTGTAAAGGCAGCGCCACTAGTCCACCGCCTACCGGTCACGCGCGTACGGCAGACCGTTCCACGCTGATACAGGATAAACGAACACTGAGATTCCCGGAACGAAGGGTCTTAGGCTGTTCTTGGCTGGATATGGCGTCTGTGGGCGGTAGTTTATATAGCAAGCAGATGACCTGTGCCTGACACAGACGTGGGGGAGGAATTGCGAGCGACGGTTGGTCATGTTACCCATCGAATGTGTTGGTTAGTAAAGTCTTGGTCTGCGATGAGGTGGATCAGCTCCTCAGACATAGATGTTAGCTCACTGTCCTGACTATTGACAGTTCTTGGAGACAGCACTGTTCAGGTGTGTTGTCGCTTGATGGTGGCGCCTGTCACGACCATAATCAGTGAAACGCTCAAGAGTCTGATCTTGATGACTTAGCACATAGACCTTGGGGGAAGGCCTTCCGGCTGTCTATCTCTGGGACAACAGTATCATGTATGCTCACGTCGAAGGATAAGAGATGAAGTGGGTAGGTAGTCCGCGAAGATATTCAAGTGTGCGAGCCTTGTCATGCAGAAATGTACCCGTCCTGAGAGAGACAGTACATCAAGCACTCCAGAGCTCCCAATCTCATCCCTGCAAATTCAAACAGCCAACAGCACGCCGTAGATGTCGAAGCTCGAGTTGAGTGCTTGTGGAGAAAGTGGTAAATTCGGGGGTACCTATCGAGTCTCGGGTTGCCGACTTTTCGGATGAGCAACTCCTGTACGTTACCGTGGCTATGACGAAGCAAAGTCTCCGGTGGCTGGAGGGATGCGAGACGGACAGGTAGTGTTGGAGGCCTTGTGCTTTCTTTGATGGTTTGACAGACGCAGTGGACTGCTAACTGACTCGTGGCGGCAGCGGCAGTGATTCACGATTCAGTCGAAGGAAGCGGCGTCATAATGTGCAAAGTCTTGGCGCTGGAGAAATAGCGCAACTTCGTCTTTTGCTGAGCCGCACGAGCAAAAGGATCTTTGAAGCATTCTCGCGGTCAACAATTCCTTGCTTGTCAGCAGCTCTCGATGTCTCTGGCGCATGGCATCCCAACTGCTCGTGGGCCGAGACGTGCAGGCGTCGTGACACCGGCGGCCTTTTCGATCATCAAGCTCCTCGGTGCCTCGCTCATCAACCTGCCTCTGTCGTACGCCGCTCCACTGTTCACAACCTCCGACTCGCCCATCTACAGACGCGAGGAGCCCGATCCAAAGTCGCCTGATGACCCTCAGCTATGGATCTACTTGAGCGTTGCCATTGCCCTGGTGCTCCTGGGTGGAGTCTTCGCTGGCCTGACGATTGCTCTCATGGGTCAAGATGAGATCTACTTGCAGGTCATTGCAACTTCGGGTGAAGGAAGCGAGAAGAAGAGTGCGGCCAAGGTTCTGAGGCTGCTAAAGAAGGGCAAGCATTGGGTCCTGGTCACTCTGCTACTCAGCAATGTCATCACCAACGAGACTCTGCCCATCGTCCTGGACCGTTCGCTGGGTGGTGGTTGGCCTGCTGTGCTGAGCAGTACCGTCCTGATTGGTATGTCTGCCAGCGCTGTACACGACTGTCGAGAAACTAACAAGCTTCAGTCATCTTCGGTGAGGTTGTTCCCCAATCTATCTGCGTTCGTTTCGGTCTCCCCATTGGCGCCGCTATGTCTCCCCTCGTCCTGGGTCTCATGTGGATCATGGCCCCAGTGGCCTGGCCCACAGCCAAGCTGCTAGATTGGTTGCTCGGCGAAGACCACGGCACTGTCTACAAGAAGGCAGGCCTCAAGACGCTCGTCACTCTCCACAAGACTCTAGGTACCACTCCTTCAGATCGTCTGAACGAAGACGAAGTCACCATCATCAGTGCCGTTCTCGATCTCAAGGACAAGGCTGTTGGCGACATCATGACCCCCATGGGTGATGTCTTTACCATGTCGGCTGACACGGTCCTGGACGAGAAGATGATGGACACGATTTTGTCTCAAGGATACTCTAGAATTCCAATTTATGCCCCGGACAACACTCGCAACTTTATCGGCATGCTGCTCGTCAAGATCCTCATCACCTACGATCCTGAAGACTGCCTGCGCGTTCGCGACTTCGCTCTTGCTACTCTCCCAGAGACTAAGCCCGAGACCAGCTGTTTGGACATTGTCAACTTCTTCCAGGAAGGCAAGTCTCACATGGTCCTTGTCTCGGACTTCCCTGGTCAGGACAAGGGTGCTCTTGGTGTCTTGACTCTGGAAGATGTTATCGAAGAACTCATCGGAGAGTAAGTCGTGACCTCTTCATTTCGCCGCGTCTATCACCTACTGACTGTTTACAGGGAAATCATTGACGAGTCCGATGTGTTTGTCGATGTGCACAAGGCGATAAGACGCATCGCACCGGCTCCGCGCACTAGATACACCAGGGGTAATCACGTTGTTGATGCTCCTGCCACCGATGACGAGACCGATGTTGATGAGCGAACCCACCTGCTTGGTCCCAAGGATGCAAGCAGTCAGAGTCGCAAGTCTTCGCTCACAGGCTCTCGCGAGGCGACTCTTCTCTTGCGCAGACGCAGTAGCACAAGCAGCGACAAGAACAGACCCTTGCCTATCCGATCAAACACTGCCGACTTGCGCCAGCACCTGAAGCATCTCGGCCCAAGCAACGTTGCAAGCCGTCCAAAGGCCACCAAGTATACCTCCGTCAAGATCAAGCCTGGTGTCGGCACCATTCCTGAAAACCATGTACCCACTCCGGCCTCAACACAAGAACCCAGTTCTCATCAAGCAGACACCTCTCAGACGATTGTCAATGGTGGTTCATCTCGACCTGAAGGCGGCGAGGGTGCCGGTCTTGTTGACTCGGCTGGTGTCGACGCCAAAGATGGAGCCCACGCTGTCGCTCATGGATATGGTACCATTTCTCCTGGCTCCAAACATGACCAGTCTTCCATTCACGAAGAGTCTGAATTCCACATCGAGGCCAACCCATCTTCGTCTCCCAAGCCTATGACCGCCAGCGAAGCATCCGCTTTTGCCGACAGCCATACGGCAGCAAAGCTTGAGGCGGACGCAAAGGCCCAAGAGAACGAGCAGCAAAATGGTAACCACGAATCTACCGAACAAGAGCAGCCCGAGCTGCCTCAGAAGCTGGTCGTCAAAGGAAGCACTTCTCGTCCCATTTCTCGCGACAGGAGAGGCTCGGAATCATCTCACTCCACGCTTGGAGAAATGGAAGAGCGTCCTGAATACAAGGCCCGTCGTGCTGTAAGATCGGGAAGTATCACCGAAAACATCATCGACGTAGGCGGCATGAAAAAGGTGGTCCTGGAGGCCAACAGCTCGTCTGATGGAGATGACCAGAAAGCCATCGAAACAAATGATGGCGCAAACGACAAGCATGGCCATAACGACGACCAGGATGACGCTGGCAACGATGATGGAGGTCACGACGACACGAAAGGCAGCAAAAAGAAGAAGAAGAAGAAGCGAGCAGGCAAAAAGTTCCGCAACAAGGGCGACTCTGTCAAGAGCCGCAGCGGTGACAGCACTCCTCTGTTGAATCAGTGAGCGTTCAAAAGTTGATGAAGAGGTGGCTCTATTTATTATGTTTGATTATTATTTCCTTACGACTGATCCTCTACGCATAGCGGCGTTTCGATCTTTCCGTTCTACACAGGTGTACACATAGCTTTCAACATCAATATCCGCGGTTAATAGGAGACTCGTTTTGACATGAACAAGAACTTCAAATCCTCTTGACGTTTGGTCCATATTGCACAATGTTTTAGAGCAAGCGTGAGGGTGAGGAAGGAGCAAGTGTGACATGTGAGTTCTTACAATTTGTAAGAAATGCCCCTACTATAGTTCGTGAACCATACTCATGGCAAGCACTCCACGGATGCACAAACATGCTATATTAGCTATCAGTTACTAGAAGACACAGTGCTTGATGAGTGGAGAGGAGAGATAGTGTGAAAACATGGAGGCTCTGCTCTCAATGAACAACACAACAATCACGAAAAGCATGGTGCATTGTTTCAAGGGGATCAAGGTTGCGCTTCCATGGAGCTGGGAGCCCCAGAAATCATTGAAGTGTGAAGTGAAGGTCATCGAAGGGAGAAGGTGGTATCGTAGGGCGTACTGAACCCCGCATTTATAGCCGGCCGAGGGCCTGTCTACATCTCCGAGTACCTTGATGGCACGTATTCCCTTCCACTCTACTTGCAAACATGTTGTCAAAAACAATGCGCCGTCTCTCCAAAACAGGATGTCAAACGTCACGTCTATACTCGACTCTGTTACCTCAAGCACGACTGAACACGCCGACGGATTTCGAATCCACTTCCTTGCTTAACCACAACTCGAGATCTGCATTGTCCAGCAGCGAACTATCGTCCGATGTAAAAGGTGGTACTGCAACAAGGTTGAATTTGTTCCAAGCCATCAACTCGGCCCTTTCACACGCGCTCCGATCGGATCCTCGTGTCTTACTCTTTGGCGAAGATGTGGCTTTCGGAGGAGTATTTCGCTGCAGGTAGCTATATTGCTGCATGTTTCTTTGTGGGAATGATCTAAGCATGTATCATAGTATGAACTTATCATCCGAGTTTGGAGACGATAGAGTCTTCAATACACCCTTGACCGAACAGGGAATCGTTGGATTTGCTATCGGAGCTGCTTTCGAGGGCATGAAGCCAGTTGCTGAAGTTCAGTTTGCCGATTATGTGTACCCTGCTTTTGACCAACTGGTCAATGAAGCAGCAAAGGCTAGGTTTAGGGCCGGTGTGAATGCAAAAGCACAAAGCTGTGGAGGTTTAGTGGTTCGCATGCCTTGTGGTGGTGTGGGACATGGTATGTTATGCCAAGTCAACTATGTTCGCACGACTAACTAGTTTGCAGGTGCACTGCAAGTCTTTTCCAGTCAGCGATTACACGGAGCATGCTGACACATCACAGATATCACTCTCAGTCTCCCGAATCACTCTTCACACACATACCAGGGCTACGAGTAGTGATGCCACGAGGACCAGCACAGGCCAAGGGACTTTTGCTCGCAGCAATAGCAAGCAACGATCCTGTTGTGTTCATGGAACCAAAGATTCTGTACCGTGCAGCAGTCGAATACGTGCCCACCGAGGCATATGAGATTCCTTTGAGCAAAGCAGAGATCGTCAAGCCCGGCAAAGACATCAGCATCATCAGTTACGGCACACCGCTATACACTTGCTCAAACGCTATCGAGAAGGCCGAAGCAGACTTTGGCTGCAGCATTGAGCTCATTGACCTGCGGACCATCTACCCGTGGGACCGACCTACGATCATTGAGAGCGTCAAGAGGACTGGAAAGGCCATCGTGGTTCACGAGAGTATGAGCAATTCTGGAGTGGGTGCTGAGGTGGCGGCGACAATCCAAGAGAGTTGCTTCCTGAGCCTGGAAGCACCTGTTGCAAGAGTTTGCGGCTGGAGCACGCACATGGGTCTCATATACGAGGTGAGCGAAGAATAAGATGGCATTTGACAAAACGTGGCGCTGACTACTGTAGCGCTTCAACATTCCGGATGTGACACGTAAGTAGACGGCATGATGTGTTGGACATGTACAACTGACCAGTCGGATGAACAGGTATCTACGATACGATCAAGACAACTCTGGACTATTAGGCGACGCATGCTAGAAAGAGGATTCAGTTCAGGTGCAAAATCATAGTTGAAGGGTTGGTGGGGGAAAAGCATATTAGGTGTTTGGTGTAACTACTTCTCCATGAATGTAGTTTTGCTTCAAAGGCCCCGTTTCTCTAGAAGAATCAAGTACGGTTCCACTCAGTCTTGCCCAGACGAACGATGTCACCCTGACTGAGCAACCAGACGTTTCGCTGGACCTTGGCCTCTGCACACTGCAGGGCGGCGGATACAGCAGCTTTGGCGATAACGTCAGCATCTTGGGCCCAGAAGTCCTTGAGCCATGGCTCGCTGATCTTGCCAGCCCAGGCAGCAATCTTGCGAATAGCAAACTCCGGGGGCCTTGAATCTTCTCTCGTGCCGACGATCAAGCCTGGGCGTAAGATGACGGTGTGTTCGAAGCCAAGAGCTTTTACGGCCTCTTCAAGTTCGCCCTTCATCTTTGGGTATGCGAGAAAGCTTGTGTGGTTGGCACCGCCTGAACTGATCAGGACGTAGGTTGTGGCACCCTTCTCTTTGGCAGCTTTGGCGAGTTCGAGGTTCAGGTCATAGTCAATCTTGCGTTGGTTCTCTACGCTACCGGCAGCGCCACGGGTGGTTCCAAGAGCAGAGAAGAAGATGGACGAGGCGTTTGGATAGAGCGAGGCCCACGTCGAAGAATCGGACGAGACGAGCGGGTGGACTTTGGCAGCGTTGGTAGGGAGATCTTTACGGGCAAAGGCGTAGAGATGCGAGACTCCAGGATGCGACGATAGGACGGACAAGATGTTGGCGCCCTTGGGACACGGTTTAGCAGCTCTTCATACTGATGCATTGACTTGTCTGGCCTGTCTTCTGTTGTCGACGAGGGACAGCACTCACAACCAAGCCTGTGCTACCGGCGAGTGTGCATGTCAAGTCTGCCATTCTGCGACTGTTGAGCGTGTACAGTCGATGTTTATGAAGCTCGCGGAGTTGTTGCGACGCTGCTCTGATCTGATGGAGACTCAAGGACATGTGCACGGCCCTGACGTCGGCAGCCCGACGCTCGTCGTAACTTCGTATATCGGCTGCCAGCCTGCCATCCACCCTCTATCTGCTGTTTGTCCCTCTCGTTATCAATCTTTCCTCTACAGAATTCTCTGCTCAACCTCAACAACTGAACCACTCCTGCTCCGACATGCTCCTGGCGTCCCTTGGTTACTTGCTCGTCAATTCCCCGTCTGAAATCGGCCCAACGTCGTCTATCATCTCCTACTTTTTCACCTAAATCTATCACTTGTCACCTGCGAATCTCAAACGGTATGTATTTTGTATCAATTCACTCGGGACCCACCTTATCCAAGGAGGCTGCTCTGTCGCCATACTATTTCCTACGTCACGCACGCCAATCTCTTACTTCCATCTGCTTCAGGACGCCTTTGGGGATAATCGACAACGTGCTGACATTCCAGTCATCAGAGCGTCAATTTAAAAGGCCATCCACGATATGCTGAACGTGCGAGCTCTCAACAAACTCCTGACGGAGAATGTCGACCACAAGGTCTTCGTTCGTTGGTTGTAAGTCATCTTGAGTGACGCTTCGTTCTGCATGTGTGCTTATTTTCCGCAGTATCATGACGCCAAACGGATCGTTAATGGCATACACCCTACCAGCCAATATGAAGGAACTCCGTGACCAAGTTGCCTTAGTATCAATATCTTGGAAGGAACACCTAGAACGCAAAGACAGCGAGAGATTCGAACCACAGTATAGCCAGGGCGGTCCAAACGAAGCTCCGAAACGTGTCATTCGACCCAATGCTCTTGAAACGCTGACTGTCGAGTTCGACAACCGAAATTTGATCGTCAAATACTTGCAACCCAAACTACTCCTGGTACTCGAGGGCGGTGTACCGCCGGGGAGAAAGCGCGAGCTCAAAGTAACAGCAGAAGCACCGGATGATGCGCGGTACCCTTCCGAAGACTCGAATGGTGCGGATCGGGCTGATACTATGCTCGGCACATCTGTCGGATCAAAGGCATCCACCACGGTCAGCAGCACACAACGGCTTAGTGTTCTTCACATTCAGCGTAGGAAGATGGAGATGATGGCTGAGACAATCAAGCGAGAACTATCTGGATTCGAGGCATGTGGTGCTTGCTATCTGACAAGCTATTATCGTAACTAACAGCGTGTTAGATGCCTGATGATCCGAGCAACAAGTTCTTCTGAGGATATACCCCCTGACTTCTTGCCATATTGAACGAGCGAGGTCTTTCTATGGACGATTATGGCTGTCTAGCGAAGGCGAAGGAAGGATGTTTCATGGATCAAGTTTACTTTTTAAGATACCACCTGTTTAGTAATGCAAGCGTTGAGCGATTTTGTTTCTTAATTACAACAGGAGACGCCAGGACGATCTCAGTATAGAAATAGGTGCATAGACAGAAGCAAAGACCAAGCACATTGAGTGAGTAGGTAGTGGTAACATACTCGAGTAGTCTGCACAAGCTTGATTGCTCCACGAGCTGCATAAGAGTTGCACATTTAGTGATGATGACGTTTAGCGCGATTTCCCCAGTGACGTTTTAGACAAGCACGTCAAGGCCGAGCTAAGCAACAAAGTGAATTGAGCACGACACGACTCGAGCTCTATCTCTATCTCTCTCTGTTCTTCTGCATCAACCACATCCAATCCCACAAACAACTCAAAGACCACAACAGCATCTTACCGCAAAGATGATCACTGGACCTCTCAGCCGCCGTCTTCTGGCCCAGCAGCCTCGCGTCCTCAGCCAGCGCCCCATCGCAAGAGTTATCAGCAGACCTCTATCATACACATACCAGCTGCAAGCGCGCAAGGATGCTCAAGACAAGGACTCACTCAAGCCGGAGCCTAACGAGTACAGCAAGAGTGGCTCCGACGATGAGGCCGCCCGCGTTGAGGATACTGCTTTCAACCCAAACAAGACAACACCTGAGGAGCAACACGACTCTGCCGAGAGCGAGTCCGGAAAGGTGAGGATCCTGCGTCTCTACGGTTGACTTGGGCTGCTAAGTCACTGCGCTGGCAACGGGGCAGACTGGCCACAAGGCACGAAAGAAAAACCGAAGCTAACCACTCGTAAGCTTGGACAGGCATCAAACCCTCTGAACGTCAGCCCTGCAAACCAGGAAGTCAGCAAGCCCAGAGGAGCTACAGAGGGTGGACACGAGGGCTCGGCTGCTTCGTCGAGCGACAGCCCCAGCGACCGATCTCGCTCGAGCGGCGGTGGTAGCCCCACCAAGGGCAGCCAGGGTCAGAAGTACAGCTCGTAGTTCGACAAAGCATTGGGAGAGGAGAATGGCGTTGCTACTTTTGCTTTCGCCTGTCATTGGCACGCAAGCAATGACGCGGGTAGCTCGAATCGAAGCATGTTAGGAGTTTCAATCCCCTTGCAAATCTACCTCTTTTACACATGACAATGCCCTGAACAAGTTCCTAAACTAATGGTGAAGCACGCAAGTTGTTATCTAGCTATGTCTGTAGCTGCTCGCCCAAAGTGTTGATAGCTCCTGCCGTCTCTTGCTCAAAGGCAGCGCTCGACATTACTATTCTCGTATTCAAGTTCCATTGAAATTTCGTCGCGGGGTTTGTGATGGCCGCCGACGCGTTTTTAACTATGCTTCGAACAACATTTGGACATAACTCGACGAAATATTAGGCTAGTAAGCTGATTTTTGCTTGTTTAAGAGCGCAAATATGTAAATTGTATCTCTATAAAGTTTTATAGTCCCAAAATCGGCTATAAGTAGAGTTATAGTTAGGATACTACCAAATCTGCTTCATCTTAGGCTATAGTTACGCTACTATAGTATAGTCTATACTATTAGAAGCGCTATATGTTAAAGTCTCTTCTACACTATTAACAGCTCTAGACTATGTGTTGTTAAGAAGTTATAAGTAAACAAATAATTCTTGCCATTTTTAGGGATTCGATAAATTCTTCTTCTTTTTTTGCGCTGTAAATAAATGAGAACATCATAATTTCTAAAATGCAACAAATGTCTAATTTTCTACGTATTTACACAGAAAGAGTAGTTCAAAACTTGATATATATATACATAGTATCTGCCTACATATCCTATAGGAATCTTGTAAGTTAGTAGAGTATGTGTCGTGCGCAATCTCGTGTAATACTCAATATTTAAGCCGACTGATTTCGAGGCGCGCCCACGCCAAGTTGACCCCAAATTTCAATGGAACTTGAATACGAGAATAAGGATGTGCGGGGTACATCAGTGCGTCATCAGCCATCAACAGGGCAATTCACTCTCTCTCGAAAAAGTCATGTTCAAACCAATTGTCCAACCACTCTTCGCAAAACGGACCTTTACCTCGTATACCAGACTCGCCGCCGCTATGAGTGACACTTCGACCTACAAGTTCAACCACACCATGCTCCGGGTCAAGGACGTAAGCATGATCTCCCCGAACACCACTACCACCTACCACCTATACCACACATATCCCCTTGAACAATCCCATACTGATTGTCCTCCTCATGTAGCCGAAGCGATCCGTCAAATTCTACGAGCATCTGGGCATGAAGCTCATCAACAAGCTCGAGAACCCTGATGCCAAGTTTGACCTCTATTTCCTGGGCTACGACGACCCGAAGTCCGTTTCCCATGGAAAGCACTGGACTGACCGCGAGGGCCTTATTGAATGCACGCACAACTATGTTAAGTAGACTCTGGAGACTCGCATGAGGAGATGAACTAACATCATAGCAGGCACGGAGAACGATGACAACTACACCGTGAACAACGGCAATGGCAAGGAGAACCGCGGTTTCGGCCATGTGTGCATCAGCGTCGACAACATCCAAGACGCCTGCAAGCGTATCTCAGACGCCGGCTACTCGTTCCAGAAGCGTCTTGAAGACGGCCGCATGCGTTCCATTGCTTTCGCCCTGGACCCCGACAATTACTGGGTCGAGATCATTTCTCAGAACCCTGTCAATGAGACCGAGGGCAAGAAGTCGGATGTCTCCACCTACCGCATGAACCACACCATGATCAGAGTCAAGGACAATGAGAAGTCTCTCAAGTTCTACCAGGACGTTATGGGCATGACCCTGCAGCGTACCTCTGAGCAAAAGGAGGCTGGCTTCACTCTCTACTTCCTCAGCTACGGTCCCAAGGCTCCCGAGCAGTCTGCTAATGGCGTCAACCCAATCGCTGACCGCGAGGGCATATTGGAATTGACGTACAATGAAGGCTCTGAGAAGGACGACAGCGTCAAGTACCACAACGGCAACGATGAGCCTCAAGGATGTACGTGTTGACCCTTCTATCACCTTTCCATTTCCAGAAGTTTTGCTAATTTGCTCCGCTTTAGTCGGACACACCTGTGTCTCTGTCGACGACCTCGATGCTGCATGCAAGCGTTTCGACGACATGGGCGTCCAATGGAAGAAGCGTCTGACAGACGGCAGAATGAAGAATGTCGCCTTCATCCTTGGTAAGGATCCACTAACAACAACACGAAATTGATGACTGACTGTGCTAAGACCCTGACAACTACTGGATTGAAGTCATCCAGAACGAGAAGCTCAAGAACAGAGCTAGCTGGTAGACTCTTGATTGAACCAACCTATATGGGAAAGCGCAATTGGAAGCGCATAATTGGTCCTATAAACTGGCATAGTTCTGGAACTTGTACATGAAATGACACAAAACGATACCAATGTCTATAACTTGACTGTCGAGATGCGCGACAACTTTCCGATTTGGAGACCGACTGGTGGTAGAGACCCGCTATCTTGCCCTTTCTTGGACACGACTGATGCGTCGAAATTTAGCATGCGTTTTGACAGCCCCTCCCACTTCCTATCGTGGAATTCAATTCTTTCCCTGTGTTTTCTGCTCATCACCTTCCTGAATCGCTCTTTCTCTTCGTTTGACTGCCTCTCGATGTAGCACTGCGTTCTCTGGTTTTCCCTCTCGGCCAAATCTTCCATCATCAATGTCGCTCGTTCTTGATTTTGTTCTGTCATAAAAATTATTCTATCATGGTCCTTCTCGAGGGCATATCGCTGGGTGTGACTCGCATGTGAGTACAACAAATACATCGTCCTGGAAAAGGTTCTGCATTACGTTTTGACTGGACCTGGATGATGGTGGAACAAAGCCAGGGGACAAAATGTAACCAGTTCTCGCCGACATCATTCGCGAAATGAAGCGATTCAACCATCCCCAATGTATAGTACTAGTAATAAGAGCCACTTACTCACCGTGGTTTAGAGACGGATGACCATGTGAATCGGAGTGTGAAGAAGTATCCCATTTTATGAGCGAGACCAGGGTTATAGGGTCGGCAATCGTACCGAGTGATCGAAAACAAGCAGGTAAGCAGCGTACGTATAGTGTGGCAGAAGAACCAAGTGAACGAATGAATGAATGAGTGCTTGCTTTTGTTTGACAATCGCCTAAACTGCTCAGTCATGATGCTACTTCAGATTGTCCTCCATCAATTTCTAAACTCTTTCCTCATGCCTCATCACCCAACACAGCCTTTCTGGAGAAGTCGTAGAGAGGTGTAATGTCAGTCCAGTGTTTGAACTATCACGCGGGAAGTTAGCATACATGTCTCATGCACATTGTCAAAAGGTTGCTTACCTGATGCACACCCTGTCCGACCAAGGCCTCGAGACCAGGAACAGTCTTCCAACCGCTGTTGTCAGCAAGTTGCATCAACGATGTGATGCGAGGCTTGTATGCCATCTCCAGCAGAACCTTGCTTTTGTCTGCAGGTCCGGGAATATCACGAGTGTTGTTGCCAGCCTCGAACAAACCACACAGAGTCTCGCGCATAGCAGGGTCAATGGGCGAATCACCGGGAATGGTACCGATGGCCACGACAGGGTGTCTGTCGGGTGAAAGTTTCGATACCTGTTCAGTATCGCTCAAGACTTCGATGTTGAAGCGCTCGTCAAAGGAGCCAGCCAACGCGGAAAGCTTGGTTGTGTTGCGACCGACAAGGTAAATTGGACTGTAGCCCATCTTGTGCAGAGCATAGATGGCAGCACGGGCAGTACCACCACCTCCGATCACCATGGCTGCTTCCTTCAGTACACCGTTGTTGTTCTCGGCACCAGCGAACTGAAGGGCAATGGTCATGCCCTGCCAGTCAGTGTTGTAACCGGTCAGAATTGTCTTTCCACCAACCTGGGTAGGCACAATGGTGTTGACAGCACCGATAATCTTGGCGGCAGGATCGATATGGTCAAGCAGTTCCATAACGTCCAGCTTGAGAGGAATGGTCACGCTACCTCCACCAAAGTTGGGAGCACGGATGATCTTCTCAATATCCTTCGCTACGGTAGTCTCGAACAAGCCATACTCGTGCGGGAGTCCCGATTGGGCAAACAGGGCGTTGTGAAGGGCAGGGCTACGGCTCTGGGATATGGGCGAACCGAAGAGATAGAACTTCTTAGGTTCAATCTCGCCGATCAAGCTAAGACCGCGGCGAATGTCGGCGGCCGAAAGCTGGCCAGGAGCAGCCACAACGGGAAGAGCAGGCGAAGAGACTGGAGTCATGAAGCGGTTCGTGATGCGACTGAGCTTGCCATGTTCACCCATGTTGAGGGCAATAAGAGGAATCTCAGGGTGGGTCTTTGCAGCCCAAGCCTTGAACTCTGCAAGTGCGAAGTTGTCCTCCAATGACTTTGCAGTGCCGACAATCTTGATAATGTCTCCATATTCCAGAGCAGCGTTGTAGTGCGGCATCCACGCACTGCCGCCAGTGGCCCATGAGAGCTTTCCTGCAGGGTCATGGTGAGAGGCAATAATCTTGCTATTGCGCTTGTGCGAGATGACAAAGTCTTTGAGCTCTTGCGATGAGGTCAACTCCACATCGACGAAGTCACAACCCATTCGTAGTGCGACTCTGTAGAGGTTGATTGCTTCCTCATCAGCGCCGTCGGGGAATCGACCACTCTGAGACTTGGTGCGGATAGTGAAGATGACGGGCAGGGAACTGCCTGATCGCAGAGCTGCAAGTTGTTCGACTAGGAACTCCGGGCTCGGGCGTCCGTCAGATGTGGACGGGTCCTGAAGAAGGTCTGCACGGAACTCGATGACATCGACTCCAAACGAAATCTCATTGAGGCGAGACAAGAAGGGGGCAACAGTGGGAAGTGTCAGCGAGACGAAGAAGGATTCCTTCTTTCTTCTCATACGCTCCATAGCACACTCACGGTTAGTGAGCAGTCTCAGGAAGCTGCCAAAGTCCTCGATTGTGTTCTTGGCTCTGGCACCGTCCATCGACTCGACCGTCTGGCTGTGATAATGGAAATTACTGCACTCTTCGTACCAAGGCTTTCTGCGGAGCCATACGCCCATCATGTCTTCGACATATGCTGGGCGTGTCTTATCGACCTGCAAGAAATCCATGACCAGGTTGATATCTCTGGTCACCAAGAGGACATTGCCGCCATTCTTATGGTAAGATGTCAGAATATTACGAGCCTCGGTAGTCTCCACAATGCCACCACCAGTGGCGAAGATGTAGCCAGTGGGCTTCTCCTTCATTACAGTCTTCAGAAGAGCGAGTTCAAGCTCGCGGAAACCGTCCCAACCCTTCTCTTTGATGATGTCGGGGATGGTCATACCAGCAGTTCTCTCGAGTTCTGTGTCAAGGTCGATCAAAGGCCAACTAAGCAGACGGGAAGCCCAACCGCCAGTAGTGGTCTTGCCGGCACCCCTCATGCCAATGATGAAAATTGACTTTTGGTTACTTGAGGAAACAGAGTGACCAGCAGTGTGAGAAGAGGCGCCCTCGACACCCTCCAACTTGACTTTGAATAACAGAGACAGTTGGTCCCACCACCCAGGCCAAGTCTTGCCCACGCACTCCCTCTCCAAGATGAGCGAAGGGTGAGGAGCCATGGTTGAGAGAACAGAGAAACTCATGGCGACTCTGTGGTCATCATAGCAGTGCACACCATCCTTTGCTTCTTGAAGATCAAAGCCACGGCCATCAATTTCGATACCATCATCAAGCTCTCTGCATGTAACCCCGAACTTGGCAAGTTCATCCTTCATTGCCTTGATACGGTTGCACTCCTTGACGCGTTGGTTGGCAATACCCAAGATACGGGTGGTGGCACCATCCGCGTTGGGCTTAGCGACTGCAGCAAGTACAGACGCGGTAAGGAAAGCGTCAGTCATGGTTTCCATGTCGACCTCAGGTAAAGGCTTTAGCTCGCCAACAGGGGGACCGGTGACGGTAGTCGAGGTTGCGGTCTGCTCAACCTTACATCCCATAGGTCTCAGCACCTCAACAGCAAAGCGTGCATCACCTTGAAGAGAGCTTGAGCCGATGTTAGGGACTGTGCAGGTGGTGCCGGAAATGGCAGCCATTGCCAGAGGGTAAGTGGCAGAGCTAGCGTCGCTCTCGACTTCATACTCGGCGGGATTGGTGTAGGCCTTGCGAGGGACGTGGTAAACATTGGGCTCGGTACTAGATCTCTCAACCTGAACACCGAACTGAGCCATCATAGCGATGGTCATGTCGATGTATGGCTGGGAGATGACCTTGTCGCCTACAAGACGGAGTGTCACAGGGTTCTTGGCGTAAGGCGCGCACATCAGGATGGATGAGACATACTGAGAAGAAACCTTGGCGGTAAGCTCAATCACACCACCCTCGAAGCCACCGGCAGCGGCAATACGCAGAGGAAGACTGCGGCTTCCAGGCTTGCCGATGTACTCAATCTCGACGCCGTTGGAGCGGAGAGCATCGACAAGAGGGCCCTGAGGTCTCTCTTGCATACGAGCATTTCCAGTCAGAACAGTGTGGTTGACGGAGGATGGTTTAGCAAGGGTCACAGCAGTGGTCAAGAAGCGAGATGCAGTGCCGGCATTACCCAAGTAGAGTTCGTCAGCGCTAGCCTTCAGTTCACCACCATTGCCATTGAGGACAAGGACACGGCCTTCATCCTCCCAGGAGTAGGTTGCTCCACCGAGCTTGTTGATGGCAGTGAGCATGACCTGAGTATCATCCGAGTGCAACAAGTTGGTGATGCGGCAGGGACCAGAGCCGAGAGCAGCAAGAAGCAGGACACGGTTGGAGATACTTTTAGAGCCTGGAGGTTTGCAGGAGACGTTAAGCGAGCTGTCAACACCCGGGTGAACGAGCACACTAGGAGAGAGAATAATGCGGATATCCTTGTCAGCCACAGTGCTGGCCTTGGGCTCGTATGTTTTTCCAATGGCGGAAAGAAGGACAATCTTCTTCTGGCCACCTGCGTTCTTCTTGTCAACAGCCATGATCGAAATCAAGCGATCGACAGGGCAGTGCTTGTTAGCAGTCCTTCTACGAACAACCTTGTCCTCGAGGGAAGTAGGAAGGCCGTAACTTGAAATACACTTGGAAAGACGAGCAACGGCACCAGGGGCTAGGACACCCAAGTGGCGGGCGAGTTCAGCCTCCTTGACCATACCAATAGCGACGCATTCGCCGTGCAGGATCTGAGGGGTAAGAATGGCCTCAATGGCATGACCAATCGAGTGACCGAAGTTCAGAATGTTGCGCAGACCGCCTTCTCTCTCGTCAGCGGAAACGACCTCAGCCTTGATGCGAGCAGAACCGAGAACAATGCGCTTGAGAATATGGGCGATCTCTGTGAATCTGCCTTCGCCCTTCTTGGTCTTGTCGTCCAGGACCTTCATGATCAAGTCTGCGTTCTCTTCCAAGGTAGCAAATTCGGCCTCGTCCCAGAAAGCAGCCGTCTTGACAACCTCGGCCATGCCGTTGATGACCTCTCTCTTGGGCAAAGTCTCGAGGAACTGAAGGTCAATGTAGATGCGCTGGGGTTGCCAGAAAGCTCCAACCAGATTCTTGCCAAGGGGAGTATCGATGGCTGTCTTGCCACCAATGGACGAGTCGACCATGGCTAGGAGTGTTGTAGGGACTTGTACAAAGCGGATACCGCGCATGTATGTAGCGGCAACAAAGCCAATCATGTCGCCAATGACACCACCACCCAAGGCAATGACCACGCTGTCTCTAGTGACGCCTTGCGACAGCATCCAGTCCTCCACGGCGGCCTTGGTCGATCTGCTCTTGGAGCTCTCGCCAGGCGCAACCTGGTAGGTGAGGAGTCGCGGCGCATTGTCGAGTTTCGATGTGTGTTCGTTGAAGGCGGCCTCGAAGGTAGGTGTGTAGAGAGCACCGATGTTTGTATCGGTGATGAGGATGTAGGTGCCCGAGGATACGTTCTCCAGCAGGTCTGGGACGACGAAGTTCTTCCAGAGTCCGTAGTCGATGATGATGGATTCCTTGCCCAAGATGGAGACCCGCGTGGGCTCACTGGCACTTGAGCTGCCCGACATGATGGACAAATGGACTCACGGCAAGAGCGATGGGGCTCTAAGACTATGAGTTCGAAGTTGCGCGAAGGTCAATCGATCAATTGAAGGTGACTCAAACGCCTCGAACTGTGGCATGAGCCCGCCCGCTCGTCCCCACGAGAATTACCAAACCTTAATCTTTTTGGTCCCTACAGGAATACCGACATCGGATGCCGTCACGTCTCGACTGTCTCCCATGAGTCAATTTCTACAACACGGTCTATGTTCTGTTCACGAGATGTGTCACAAGTCATCTTCTACCAATCACAGTCATACGCAACAGGCACTTTAAGAACAGGCGAACATGTAGTGGCAGTGTCTACTTAGATAGGGCAACGTTCAAGTACATCCCTTCGAGACAGCACAGGGCTTTCCCCCACTGGCAGCAAGGCCAGTGGATATCTTTCCCTCATAAGCGCCGTTCTCTTTGATCTAGAGTAGAGCAAGAATAGCGACGGTGATAAGTGGAAGGCCTCTCAGCAAATGGACTTTTTGAACTTTCGTAGTCGGGCTTATGGTGTATAATCCCCCATTTTTGTTGTATCGACTTTTTCACTCAACCCGCTCTCGCCCCCCTCGATAATGTGACATTTACCAGGTGGTCTCAGGGGCGGTCTCGGCGTTGGCCTCGGAGGCCCAGCCCTCGTTACCGGTCTGGACGGGAGCGCTGGAAGCAGCCCAGTCAGCGCCCTCAGCATCCCAGCTGGAGTTGGCGGCAGCACCGGCGGTGCCAGAGGCGGCAGCGAAGGCACCAGCGTTGGCGCCGCTAACCTCCCAGTCGTTGGCGAAACCGCTCTCAACGGCGGCGGGGCCGACCTCGTCGGCACCGGGGACCTTGGCCTCCTCCTGGTTGGCCGAGTCCTTGTTCTCCTCGGCTTCGGGGTCGCGGTAGAAGTACAAGTCAGTCATGACATCCCACTCGGCCTCACGGCTGGGGAGGGTGCCGCGGAGACGGAGGACCTCACGGGCGAGCATCCACCAGACGAGACCGATGGCGTGACGACCCTTGTTGTTGGTGGGGATGGCAACATCGACGTACTCGGTGGGCGAGTCAGAGTCGCAGAGCGAGATGACGGGGATGTTGACGTAGGAAGCCTCCTTGATGGCCTGGGCATCGGTGCGGGGGTCGGTGGTGATGATGAGGCGGGGCTCCTTGAACGAGCGGGTGATGTAGTTGGTGAAGTTACCGGGGGTGAAACGACCAGCAATGGCAGAGGCACCGGTGTGGGCGGCGAACTTCAGGACGGCACGCTGACCGTAGGGACGGGCAGAGATAACGCAAATGTCGGCGGGGTTGTCAATGGCGACGATGATGCGGGCAGCAAGGACGATCTTCTCCCTAAACGCGCATCCAGGTCAGACAGGGCTCTTTTGAGAAATTTCGGAGCTGTGAAAAGTCGCGATTTGCGCTTTCCGGCGGCAGCATCATCCAACGCACCAGGTCTTGCCAATGTTGATGACGTTGACACCGTCAGGGCGAGTCTTCCAGAGGTAAGGCTCCATGTGCACCTGGAGGTTCTTGGAACCGATGTGGCACTATAGTCCACATTAGTCGAGGAAGTCGTTATGCTGGCGCAGTCGCACGAACCTGAGCGGCCAGGAGCATCTCAATGTCTTGGCTGGTAGCAGCCATGGAGGCGGGGGTGTTGGAGGGAGACATCTTGACCGGTATAGATTTGTCGACGGGCTGGTGACAAGGGAGAGGGAAAGCGCAACACTGTAAAAGATGGAAGCCGCGACTGCCAATTTTGACGCCGCCAAGCTCAAGCTGTGGGTGGTCCATCCGGCATTTTGCCGAAGCAGGACAGGGTCGCATCTCGAGATCTGGAGCTGCAACACCACGAACATCAAACAATGACTGGAATCTAACAAACTGGTTTCACTGAATATCGGTGTCTTTTACAGTGTTGCAGGCAAACCCTCACCGCTTTCGACTTTCGATATGCTAGATATAGCTGCCGCCAACTTGCATCTTCCACTCACTTGCTTCCTTCAGTTCGTACCGCTCTCTCGATCTCACCACACCAGCCTAATCTTCTCAAATATTCTCTGTGAGTTCTCCGGTAATCGACATATGCGTCTTTCAATGTCTGTTCGCAGCTTGGGTCAATCGTCTGTCATTTCCTCGGCGGCTGAAGCATTACCTCAACATCTATCTACGGGCAGAAAATTGCGCCCAACACTTATTCTGCGGCTTGACTTGTGCATTCAGTATTCGAACTGCGGCTGGAACGATCCGTTGACGACCTCTTCTGCGGTTTAATTCATGCATCGAGTATCGTTGCGGCTGAAGTCATCTATCGACGACCTCTTCTGCTACTGAGGCGATCCACCCGGTCATCCTATAGAGCGTGGACAGACTGCGAACCTGGTCTTTCGACAGACTGGCAGTCGGCCCAGCTAAGAAACTCGCTGTCCCGTTTGTGTAGAACGATACAGATAGTTGCAGAACACTTTCGTCCCAGTCGCCCATGTGTCGCGGTCGGAAAGTTATCAAAAGGCAAGATGCTTTTGAGAATGGTATGATTGTCCAAAGAGAGGACGTGGGTATACGGCTCTCAGTGGACAAGGACCTAGTTTCCAAAAACGAATCGCCTTTTGATAGCTGGTTTGATCGGCACCTCCGAGTCTGGGACAGGGCCCGATACGGCTTCTCTTCCCCTGAATGTACCTTGCAAGTACTGCTGCACCTCTTCTGATCGTAAGCTCGACAGCAGCAAGAGCAAAGACTATCAGAAGTGTAAGCAAAGAGAACCATAGCGAGAGCAAAGATGGCTATTGCAAGGGCAACGACATTCACGATATGACGTTCACAATGCAAAGACAGCCGTGGTAAGAAAGGCCAGATTAATTCATAGGATGAGCAAGGTCAATCTTCGCAGGGGATAATCGACCATTGCAAGGTTGAAGGTAGCCGTCGCGAGGGCAAACACAACCGTACCGAAAAGACGACCATATGGATCGGCTCTTTTACATTAGACATGGTCTCTGACCGGAAAACAATCATGTATTTCTACAGCTGTGCGCGTGGTGAACTTAGCACGTAGAGAGAATGAATAATGCAGACGAGTTCTAGAGCACTTTCCAGGCACTTTGACTATTATCCGAATCCCGAGATCAAAAGTTCGGGACGAATGTTGTGAGCTCGATGATTAGAACGACAAGAAGGGAGGGTGAGTGTTTGTGGTAGTCGCGGAAGTCAGATGCCAAGGCTGCCGATTGATGGGCGTCCCCGACCGCATCTCGGTCAAGCCAAATTTCGGCGAGCATTTGACGGTATACTAGACCCAACACAAGCATGCCGCCACGCGTTTCCGTATTCTCAAGCCTGCGTGCTCTGAATGGTTTGTTTTGCCTCCAATGACCTTAAATTGACGAATGCCAACAATGAAGCGTAGGACATGGCTGCACAGCATCCCCTTCAACGCAGATATGTCGAACTTTTGCCTCGACACCGATAGACCGGGCCTCGACAGTACAGCAGAAGAGACGACACCGCGACCCTTATGCACTTGCCCAAGCTCGCGCTCGCAAAGCCGCCAATATTTCGCGCCAGCAGGTACTCGAGCAGGAACGCACAGTCGCCCTTGGTGATCCCGTACGCGGTGTCAGCACTCCTTTCGTCCAGTCATTCGAGACGGCCATTGCTCCTACCCCTACTCCTTCTTCCACCAACAACACTCACGCCGCTACTCGCAATGAAGCTTCCTCGCCAAACCAATCCCCTCCAGGCCCGAACGCCCAGACCGAGGACTACAGGAACTTCTACCTCACTCAGAATGAGATCAGAGAGGCTTCCGTCCGCAGCGAACAGTTGACTGCTGCCGTTACCGAGCAGGATTTTGTCGAGGCCCAGACCCCGGAAGAGAAGCAACGCAGAGAGCAAGAGCGCCAGCAGAACGAGCAAGAGCGCAAGGAGAGACATGCCACAGCCACAGAGGCCCTGAATCGCATCGTGTCACTGGCCAACGGTTCCTCCAAGGACCGCCTCCGCGTCAACATCCAGCGCTGCGTCGACACCTTTGGTCGCCACCAGACCGACAAGCAGCTTCCCCCCAAACCTCCGGTCGCCGAGTCGATACTGCTCAAGAACCCTAGTGCCAATACACAAAAGACCGAGCGCGCCGGTCCCGACACAGGTAGCAGCGAGGTCCAGATCGCCATTCTGACAGCAAAGATCAAGACATTGGCCGACTTCCTTGAAAGCAGAGGCAAGCCTGACAAGATCAACAAGCGCAACCTGACCATTCTGGTCCACAAGAGACAAAAGCATCTCCAATACCTCAGACGGAAAGAGAGAGGTGGTCCGAGGTGGCAGCACCTTATCGAGACACTTGGTCTGACCGAGGGAACTTGGAAGGGCGAGATCAGTCTGCGATAGAGAATGTTTCATGTGTGCATAACTGAATTCCTACGGTAGATGGGGGTATCTGTAAAATTACTTTGTTCCTGTATATCCAATTTCCTTTCATCAAATGCTAACGCCTTGCTGCCAAACAACACAAGTTTCCGTACCTTGTTCACTTCTCCTGCTTCATCGAGAGGCGTTTCTCACAAGCCCATAGGCACGTTTGCCTTATTCTTCCTCGCTTTCTTCATCGCTGTCCGCTCCACCCTGTTGTCCCGACGCAGCATAGTCGTCCAGTCCTCCTTCCAGCTCCAGGAGCATCTGTTTCTCAAGATCGAACTCGTCGTCGCCTGTAACAGTCGGTCCGCTAACACTCGGTCGATGCACTTGTGCCGGGCTGGGTAGTTGTAAGGCGTCCACATCACCATCTTCGTCTGCATCGCTTTCGACTTGGTCATACTCGTTGGCTTCCTCGTCTGGATCCATGACGAGTTCATCGTCATCGTGGTTCGTCTCTCGATGCTCTCCAAGTGGACTTGGTCGTTGTGGGGCTGGCGAATTGATGTGACTACCAGCCGGACTGCTTGCTGCGCTACGTAGACTGCGCGGTCCATCGCCTAATCCATTCGAGAACGCAAGACCGAGGCTCGATTTGGAGTGATTGGAGCGGTATGTGGATCGCTGGGGTTCATCACCTTCCAATATCAGATCACCATCGTCGTCATCGTCGTCAAGAGACAATTCTTCTGGTTCGCGTTTCTTTGGTGGAGGTTTGGAGGGCAGAGAGAGTCTCGTAGAGGCACGGCGGTCAAGACGCACAGCCGGTACATCTTGTTCCACCTTTCGATGTGGTTGTGGTCCCGGCGAAGGAGAGCGCGTGGTGTCTTTTGCAATGGGTTCATTATGTGTGGGTTTTTGTTTCTGTCTCGGTTTTGGCGGTAACTTGGCCGTCTGTGGAGCAAATGCGGACGTTTGTTTACCAATGGATTTGGCAATCGGAGTGTTAGTTCGTGTAGATGTTTGGGAGGCTGCAGGAGTGGCTGCTGGTGCGGGTCTGACAGGGGCCAAGGCTGGACTCGGTGAGGCTTCGACGTCGAGATAGTGCCTGAAGTCGAAAGGATTGGTGGGATCAGCATCAGCTGAATCCAAGATGACACCACCATCGTCGTCGTCCTCTGCCTCCTCTCCGTGCTCGTCGGTGTTGGGACGCAGTTGTGGGTAACGATCGGCTAGCACTCTAGAGTTCGACTCCCGTGGCGCGCGAGTCAAGTTCATGGCGTATGAAGATGCCAGCTTTTCTAGAACAAACTCTTTACCTGCCTTGTCGAGCAGTAGAAGATATTCGTCGTCATCGTGGTGCCGTCTTCCAGAATACATGTATTCATCGATGCCGTCTTTCAAGGACAGAGTGACTCGATCACCCTCGGGAGCATGCGAGATGACTGATTCGGCATTGTCGGGGTCCGAGAGATCTGGTCTATGATTGTACTGTATACTGGAACATGATGAGAGATGGCGTCCCAAGCGGATCGTGTAAGGGGCCGTGTTCCGCAAATCGAAAGCAGGCGAAGGTCGCGGAGAGACTGCTGCCGCCATGGTACTACAAACTCCAATGACGGGCCGGGCAGCTGGGCAGCTATGGACAAGCGGACACACCGACGAGTCTGTTGACAAGGAGCGAGAGGGCGGCTTGTCGGGATCAATCGCTGGGTCGGGACCGGCAGCCCCAGATGCAC
>JGI24891J29808_1000072_pt1 | contig 134570 bp, 168 predicted proteins | sample FreactcultuFSWF8_FD_29808 | JGI IMG/M metagenome (IMG submission 29808) | reverse complement strand
AATTATCTAAAAAAATATCTTCACAATTAATAATTTTGTATATTACTTCAATTTTATGTTCTATAAAAGTAAAGTGTTTTAATGATTTATATAATAACTTTTGTGTTTTACAATGTAAACCTTTATAATGGTTTTTCCTTTTTTCATATTCAATAGTTTGCCCAATATAAATTTTCCCACAAGGACTTGTTATCTTATATATGTATCCTGTATTCATTCTACAAAGATACTAATTCAATTTCAAATGGTTACATTTATCTTGGACTATTCTGGTTATTTGTTTTAGTAAATAGTAAAGATAAACTATTATATCCTGGATTATTCTTCCTCAAGAATATTTTTGTATTCCTACTACGAAATCTCTTCTTCTGATTCCATGGTTTGAACATATCAAAATACAGGTTATTCAGAGTGAATGTATATCCATTGCCATCAGTGTTGATCATGTTAACATTAGCCAGGTCATACTCTCCCCTATCATTAGTAAGATCAAAGAATGTATTGAACCTCCAATGTCTCTCTACCTGTGAATATAATATCTGAGTACCTACAGCATCCACAAAAGGATATTGTAAAGCAGTATAAGGGTTATCAGGTGGTTTAAGATTAAGTTCCAACCATCCACTGCATTGCTCCTCATTGAATATTATAGCCCTATCAAACCCTCCATCAAACTGAGTAAACTTATCAGTAGAATTAGGCCGGTATAAATAAGAATCTATAGCATACTCCACATTCTGTAGGACAGAAACATTAGTACCCATATTCGCAGTGAACATAACTTCAAAAGGATATTGTACTCCATAATAATTCGTCCATAATCCTGTAGTCTGGTTATGTCTCCATAACTCACTACCCTGTGTAGTAAGAAAGTGTGTCTTAGATGGTATATTCAAAGTAGGATGCCAGTCATGCCATGATATCCACTGCTTCTCTCTACAGTCATATGATAGTGTCCAGGATACATCAGTAAAGTATACAGGATCACACGGTGCTATAGGATTCCTGTTGAGTATAGCTGGTGCAATATTACCGCAACCAGGAATATCACAAGGACTTGCTCCCGGTGTAGTAGTATATCCTGGAGGACAGGTATAAGAAATTGCATTAAAAGCAGTCTGCCCTTGTGTAGTAAAGATAATATTCAGATCGCTATTAGAAGTAACTGTAGATATCTGTAGAGCAGTATTATCATATATCTCCATTGCAATCATTCCAGGCCCCAGACTATTACTACCTAGTACTTCTAATACATGTACTCCAGCAGTTAATGTAACTGGATATATACCCATAAGTTCAAATACAGCACATTCAGAGCATGTAAATGATAGAGAAGTAAACTGTGATGTAAATAAAGTTCTTGGGCCAGGACCATTAAGGTCAAATACTGCAACACCATCTACCTTAATAATAGCAGTATCATCCATACATAAAGCAATATAGTATGTCTTAGTGCTGGCTACTGTAATACATTCCTTAAAACCTACATAAGTATCAATAGGGTTGTGAACAGTATCCCATACAGCTATTGTATTAACCTTAGTTCTCCAGAAAGCTGCTCCTAGTATGGAAAAAGTTCCTATGCCCCCAAGAGTATATCCACTATTGAATAAAGCTGGGCCCCTGCTACCATATACAGATATAGGAGTAATAGGTCCTACTATAGACCCGGTTCCTGTAGCTATTGCTCCTATTGTCCTTGTACAAGTAGTACCAGATAAAGTATACCCCGGAGCACAGTGATAAGTACCATCAGTAGTGTAGAATCCATATGCAGGATCATAAAGCACTATTCCCTGGTACTCATCCTTCAATGTACATTCCTTCTTACAGATGTATAAAGCCTCGTTAATAGCATCATATATAGTCTGTATACCACTTCCTGCTACAGGGTTATCATATAACACGTAGTTAGGAAACTGTTGTAATAGAGTAGATGGCAGATACTTAGCCAAATGCCACTTCAATCCCGGAGTAATATCCTGCAGTCCTTCTCCACCATAACAGAAGATCTTACCGGTATTCTGAGATACATAGTATACACCATGAGGTGTATTGACTATAGACAGCCTATTCTGACAACTACCATACTCATATGCATTATCTGCATTAGACACTGATTGTAATGGTTGCTGAAATAATCCCCCATCTCCTACTGTAACCTTAACACCATTACCTGTAACAAGGTTATCTACTCCTTGGAACTGCTGAGGTGCCTGATCCTTAAGTAATATAAGAGCACCACTCTTATGTATCTCCTTAATAGCAGTTATAGTAGTAGGAAAATCCTTGTAATTATTAGGCAGGTATATTCTCCAGTTATCCTTGATACCCTCCTCTTCCTGAGGCAGAGAGTAGTGTACTCTACGAGGATAATAAGAGAAACAGGTATAAGCAAGTAGAGGATCATAATCCCGGCCAAGGGTCTTACCCCAGGATAGATACTGGTTAAAGAATCTCGAAACTGATAAAGAATAATCGTACTTATATAAAGTATCACTCTTAATAATATCACTCCTGAACATCTGGTTGATATCCTGGAAGCCATAAGGATCATAGAACATCTTAGGAATAGTATCTTCCCAATCCCTATATCCTACATTCACCTCACTCTCTACATAGAAATCCCTTACTCCGTTGTTAAACAAGTAGAAATATCCCTTAGTAACATAGAATAACTTGGCATTCAAACTACCATCTAACCTTCTATTCTGGTGAGCCTCTGCAAGTAATCCATGATAGATACCATCATTGTTCAACCAGAACATAGGATAAGGGACATTGATGTAGTTCCTATAGTCGTACTTAAAGTCCTCAGGTACATCCCTAAGCCAGTCATTAAAGAAGAACATGGGGTTCTTCTCAGTATACCTATTAATGTAAGTATCTCCTCCAAATAAGATAGGAGAAGTATATACCGGCCTGAATAAAGAAGTATCTACCTGCTGTACACAACTGATAGGTACTTGCTTACCAGAATCTACCTGGCCATACTGAGCAGCCTGTGGTACATTGTAAGAAGCATAGTAAGAAGCTACTGTATGTGAACTATCCCAGTTAAAGGAACTACCTACATCACTAAGCAGATACCGACTATTATCTCCAAATAAAGGAGGTGCCTGCCTATCTAACTGAAGTGCTACATAGTTATTCCTATAGATATTGTTAACTGTAAGATTCCTGAATGACTGCACCTGTCCCTTGATATATGAGTAATCAGTAACTCCATAAGAGCCAATATTGGCATATATAGGATTATTGTAGAATCCTGAGGAATTATACTGAGCAGCATATTGCCTACCAGGTATAAGGCCCTTGATGAGATTCAGAAACTGTTGACGTACTACCTCAGCCTGTATAGGTGCAAATAACACAGCAATAGCAAAGTTAGCTGCAGCAGAAGCAAACTTAACTGCACTGGATACATCGGTAGCAGCTACATCATTAGTGTAACTATTATCAAAGTATAATGGAATATTAATAGGTAAGTCAGCAGATGCAGATAAAGTAATAGAAATAGGACTACCCCCAGTTAATGCAGCAACAGCTCCAATAACAGATATAGCCAATTCAATACCTCCTATAATATTACCTAACCAACTATCAAAGTCAGTAAGTACCTTAAACATAGGGTGCTTATAAGGTACCTGGAATTGTCCATGAGTATTACCGGACATTCCCATTACTATCTTCAATGATCCTGCTCCTAATATAGGGTTCTGAAATACAGTATCAGGACTATGGAATGATAATATATCAGTCCTGTAGCCAGTAAGCGGTGTACCTGTCTTACCATTACCTGTAGTACCCTTATCAATATCAGCTACATTAGAAGTAAGATAATAATCAGGCCGAAGATCATTATAAGGATAGTTCTGGAATAGACCCTGCTGCCCACCACTATCAGTATAAGTCCTCATGTTATTGATCATACCCTTGGCAATAACACTCTTATGCCCTTCTCTAACAGCCCTAAGTATCTCATAACCCTGTATATCAGGTATAACAACTCCATTGATATCTACTGGTAACTGGATATTCTCAAAGAATACTCCCATAACCCGTATAGTGAAGTTATTGGTAAAGTGAGTAAGATCAGGGTGTAAAGTCTGGTCAGGATACTTATGATGCATTATAGGCTGCCCACATAATAGATCCCAAACCAAAGGGCTCCTATCAGGATAAATCTCTGTGGAACTATATCCTTCCATAAGACCACTGGCAATAGTTCCTATAGATCCTGGAGGAGCAGGTGGCCCACCAAATGCAAATGTAGCAGGTGTACCCCCTGGACTACCTGGTATATGATAAGAAGTTGTCTTATCTCCGGTAGTATATACCCATCTGACATAATAAGCATATACCTCACCTCTCATGAATCCTACATTCATTCCATGCTCATTACCTCCCTTATGGTAATAGTCATCCGGATATTCCACACATACCCACTTAGTCACTATCTTATTAGCAAGAGGTTGGTAGTTAAATTCTGGCCGGGTCTTTACTCCTACCCTGGTCAGATACCCTGCAACACTATATATAGCATCACTACTCTCTATAGCAGGAGTATTCAGTGGTAATATGGATAATGGTATAATAGTCAGTTCCTGATCAACATCATCAATGTAGATAGTAGACTGGGAAGTAGAATATATACCTAGACTCCTGGCCTCTACCTGGCTATTGATCTCAGATATAAGTACCACTTCCATCTCCTGAAAAGTAGTAGTCTCAGCTCCTGAAATAGCCAACTTAACTGCTCCTGCTACATTGTTATGAGAGAATATAGACTGGATATTGGATAAAGCAATAAAGTCAGTACATGCTATAGAGTTAATAGCATACCTGATAGCTACCTGGTAAGAACCATTAAGTAACTGTCCAGACCCTTGACTCTTGGATAATGTAAGACAAGGTACTATAAAGTGGGGTGCTATTCGTAGTTTCTCACAATCCAGAACAGAAGTATTAGTACATATAACGCATCCTGAAGTAGTAGTACAAGTCTGTACCCATGGAATATTAACTGTATTAATAAATCTGTCAGGGTTATACTTACCATCTGACCAGTATACATCAAAGCCACAATCAAATCCTCTCCTGGATGCTCCTATAATAAGATGTTCAGTACTGAAGTTAGGGCAAGTCTGTGGACCGGTAAGTGTCTGATACCTACACTGTGACTCATAGAATATACCAATCTCAGATACAATATTGTTAGTAGTAAATACCATCCACTGATCATCAGTAAGGGGTATAGAACCTATAAGAGTGTAAGGTAGGTCACAACAATGGATATTAGCCGGTTCAGTAGAAATAGCTCCTAACTGACCATCTGGTAAATTCTTAACTGCATTCCGGGCATGAGAATAGGTACTGTTCTTCTTGTATAAATCAATAGGATCAGTTATCATACCTTCAGTAAAGGTATTGGAAGTAGTAGGATTCTGCTGTTGGTTCTCTGCCATTAGTAATTATTATGCTGTATATATCCTTCTGAACCATACATTCTCTGAAATGGTAACATGTACTTTCCGTATGCATTCAACCTGTGAGCAGAGTAGTTATTAACCATATCACTATAATCCGGCATAGCTGCTATAGCTAATGCAGATGCTCTTGCCTTAGTTAGTTGTACATCTACATATTGCAATCTTCTTTCCAAATCAGGATCACCATTCAGGTACAAGTTCTCCAGTATCCTCTTCTTCAATGCATACTCATAGTACATATTGATCTTAGGATGGTCGAGTACCAGTAAGTTACCATCTTCATCCTCCATAGCTCCCTCATAGCAGATATATAACTTACCATGGTTAACTCCTAATTCAATGAAGTTGTTCCTGATCTGGGCTCTATTACAACTCTGCCTGAACTGTGCATTCAAAGTAAATGCAGTAGCTTGCTTGGAAGTTACAAAGTATACCTTCTCAAAAGTAGTATATTCCCGAGTCTCAAACTTACATTGTTCAACTACCTTAACTCCTACTGTATTATCACATAGACTATATACCTTGTTCTTGAACCAGGGATCAGCATGTACTGTATTGCAATTACAAGGAGTATGGTTACATGTATTGCATGAAGGCAAATTGCAGTTAAAATCTCCTGTACTATGATCCATAAAACAGAAAGAGTTGGTGGCAAGGGTAATAACCCCTGCAGGTGCCTGAGATATATCAATATTAGAAGCACATATTTTAGTAGTTCCTGTAGTAAAGTCTACCACCTTAGTACTACTATCACAAAAAGTAACCGGTACAGATACTGCATTAGTACAGGTAACTGACCAGCAAGGACATGTGGTAATATTAGGACTAGTGTGAGAGGTCATTACTGTATGCCCCTGGATACCATTACTAATAGAAGGATATACGGTCTCCCAGTGATTACATAACAGACCATAGTTCATTATATGGAAATCAGTAGGTAACTTAGTCCGGCCATGTTCAATATCTAGTATAGTCTCCTTAGTCTGATATATCTTCAACCCAAGACTATAAGTACAATCCTGAGCAATCTTAATAAGTTCAGCAGGATCAATAGTACCATCAGCATTAAAAGCACTAAGGTCAGTCATAACTGCTCCTAGTAGCTCATCCATTGTCCTATATTGAAGAGAAGATAGTGTACTCATTACTTAGTTATTGAAACATTATCATGTAAAGGGTCAGAAGGTAATTGTAACATTACTCCCAGATCAGCCAGCATTAACTTCTCAATATCACTGAGTATATAGTCAGGTACATTAAGGGATTGCTGTTGCCGGGGCTTGCACTTATCATCATAGTTGCACTTAAAAGTAGATATATCCTCCTCAAACATTCCCTCTATTCTAACAGCAGGATAATCTACATTGGGAAAGTAAAGCCGATCATTAAGAAACCATGCATACTTCCAGGTATTATATCTAAAATCTTTATTCCTAGACAATACCTGGTACTGATCATGTGTAGTTAACTTGAATATGGTACTACCATCTAATGAGGTAATACTGCGGATCATTGGACCCCACTTACCTTCTGTAAATACAGGTAAGCTCTTACAAGTCCTCCTGAATGTAGCATAGCTCTTAATACTCATACAACCAGCTTCTACCTTATCAGTCTCTTCCAACTCTACAAAGTCCAGGGTCTCATAGATGCTATTCATAGCCATCAGACTCTTCTTCTCATCTAGCCTCTTGATAGCAAGAGCTGCATGTTTCCGAAATAGGGAATAAAGAAATTTATCAGTTAAAAAGCTATCCTGCTTAGTAGCCTTAATTATATTCCTCACCCTCGAAGTAACTGCACCAATAGTAGTTGCACTCATTATCGTAATAATTTACTGACTAATTTCATATTCGTTACTACTATATATTTTCTATAATCTGCAGCAAATGCCTTACTCATTCCCCTAGCCAGATCCCTATGCGGCTTAAACTTCCACAGGTGATGGTACATTAACTTGATCTTATTGGCCCAGGTAGTAAAGTAGATAAAAGGCATTCTACTATCAGTCTCCATATTAGCATGTTTCACTACCCTATCTATCTTCTCAGAAGAAGGCTTATTCACCTGCCTCTTGGTATTAGAAGGCATCTGATTAAATGCTCCCATGAATATCCTACCTATATTGGAAGGAACTTCTACTCCATACCTGGTATATAATATCTCCTGAGCAACTGTCTCTGCATGGAATCTGCGAATAAATCCCCTGATCTGCCTATGAGTGTACTTCTCTGACCCATCATAAGTGTCCAATAGATCCTGAAAAAATGCATCATTATCTGCCTTATAAATAGTCTCCCTATACCTGGGACCCTTTACATTCGGTTTATTATATTCTCTGTTAGCTCCCATACTATATGACTAAGATACGCATTATATGTCACAGGTGTAAAGTTCAAATCAATAAATTTCACAAGTGGTATAAACCAACAGACCCCTACCATCAAGATAGGGGTATCTGCAAGGATCCAGGAACCAACACCGGATAAGGTTAACCTGGAAGGTAGAAGGTCTTAGCACTACTCAATGAAGTATCAGATAACATCACCTTCATGGTAAATGCATATCCCGGAGTAAGTGGGTTAGTAAGTTTCGTAAGTTGTATAGAAGTCTGCCTGAGTCCAAGTATAGTAGGATCAAATGAAGTAGCTCCTATCTGTGTAGCCCCATCATATACCTTGAATGTGAGAACATTATATGGAGATGCCCCACTGTTATACACTACATCCTGTATCCAAGAAACAAATAGGGCTCCTGCTAATATATTCCCACTCTGATCATAAGCATTAGCATGGAATTGATCCAGGGTAAATGATGGGTAAGTAATAGGTATACCATTATAAGCAGGTGCCGTAGTACCAGAACTAAAAAACTGGAAGTAAGGTGGTGTAGATACAGGATCATACTGCTGAATAGCTCCTCCATTATCATATACAGGTGCAATAGCTCCTACAGTAGTGTTATGAATATACTCAGAAGCACTGGAAGCCGAATTAGCAAGTACTATAGAACTGGAAGTACTATTAGCTGGAAAAGTAAGTGAGTAGTTCAAAGTACTACCGGAACTCATAAAAGTGCCTGTAATAACAGTAGCATACGGGTTTCCATAAGGAGCAGTTACAGTAGCTATATAGTTAAGAGGTACTGCCCTGATAGATACTAGTACCAATACGGGACTATAGGCATTCACACCAAAGGGAAGAGTATCAGAGAGACTCTCAGCACAGCAGTTACTCTGTATAGTCCCTTCATAACTAGCAGGTGCAGATAATCCTATATGTATAGAAGTCTGCCCAGAGGTAGCTCCTGATGCAGATAATTCTGTATAAGAAGGATCTCCCTTCCTGCGGTATAAAGCCTTATAACCACAAGGAGCTATAGGTGTCGGATTATCAAAAGCAATATTCAGGTTCATGATAAAGTAGCTGTTATATTAGAAGGAGTTGCACAAGTAGCATCTGCCAATGTGATTACTGTATATACAAATGTCTTAGTAAACTGGTTAGCTGCCGGTGTTATTGTTATTCTATACTGAGTAAGAGCCTGAAGACCAGTAAAAGTATCAGTTACTGTACTGGTAGCAGATAAAACATGAGTAGAAATGATCACATTCGGATTACTAAATAATGCTACAGTAGCTGTGTAACTGTCCATATCAGTACTCAGATTCGGAAATGTATATCCTGCTGAACTGTTGGTCATACTGAATGTAGGATCAGGATCAGTGATATTGATACCTTGTGCTATAGGAGAATCCGGGTTATCTGCGTTATTGATATTAGTAACCTGGAAGTCGTAAATGTAGTTAGTAGTTACAGCAATAGCAGCTGTAGTACCGGAAGTACTATATTCTGTCCAATCACTAGTACCTGCAAGCCTATACCTGACAGTATATCCTGTAGTACCTGCGGTGTTGTCTGTTGTCCAACTGAAATGTGCTGTAGTAGATGCCATGATATATTACGGAATTGTGAATGTGATTGGCCCAATATATGGAGTAGTGCTGCCTGGTACACCACTGCAGTAGTTGGCTATTTGACAAAAGGCTGCCTTCAATCCATAAGTAGTATCTAATGCAATAGCCTGTAACATAGCTAGAATCACTGGTGGGTTACTGGCACACATCTTAGTCAGTATAGTAGTAAGACTGTCACCAGGTGCTATTCCAGCCCCATTACAAGTTATAGCAGTTGCTGCACTATATATCACACAATCTGTAGATAAAGCATCCTCACAGGGAGTACATGGTATAGTAGGTATAGCCCTGAAGAATACTGTACGATCTCTACATACTCCATTAGGATATTGTGCAGTAGGTGCCTCAAAATCAGTATCCGGGGGACAGCATCCACAGTTTACTGGTAAGGGTAATATACTATAGTCAGGAGGACATCCACAAGAAAGTCCTGTAGAGCACCTGGAGCATAATGATGTAGCGTTGTTATTACAGTTGCACATTAGGATGAAGTTGTTTGTGATATTAATGGACAAACAGTAGTATTACCATTATAGATAACAGTAGTACGGATATAATATCTAGTAGCTCCTGTGAGGCCTGTAAAGGTATCAGTAACTGAAGTAGCAGGATTAGTATATGTTTTAGTAGCTATAACAGTAGTACCGGATGTAGTACCTGAACTATTAATCAGATCAATCTCATATACACTGTTGGCCAGAGTAGTAGGAGCAAAAGTGAACTGTATAGAAGTCTGTGATAGACCTACTGCAGAAATATTAGGACAAGTACTGGTGTTATTAGCTATAACAGATGGTATGCCGCCATTACACCCTAGTGAAGGAGAAGAGCTAGTAAGAGCATAAGAAAGTACTACACTGTAGTTACTATTCTGTAACAGAGCACTAGCACTCACATCACATACCAGATATCCTACTCCTATTGTAGTATACAGGTTAAAAGTCTGTGTATAAGAGTGTCCTGCAGTATCTGTGATCAACACAGTACCACTAGATGCTCCTGAACCAGAGAAGTTAGTTGGTATAGAGGAACTATAGAAATAGAAAGTAACTGTTCTGTTAGCAATGTTATATACTCCCTGATAGTTGATATGTACACTAGCACAGGTAATGTTAGACTGATTAAGAGCCTGTGATATACCAACCCTTGCATCATTGTAAGCTATCCATAAATTATTAATAGTATCTGCTACTGTAGTAGGAGTACTATCCCATCCTGCTAATCCTGACATAGCACTAACTTGACTATAAGCAGGTAAAGTATTTAATGTATTACTATTCTCGGCTGATATACTATTAGCAATAGCTGTAGTAGTTCCTAGTATCTGTGTATAAGAACAATACCCTGCAGATAGTAAATTAAAGGCCTGATCAATGGGATGTGCTACATTATCATTATACAAACATGCAGGATTTACATACAACATAAATGTAGTACCTGAGGCCTGGATATTAGCAACTTCCTGCTCAAGAGTATTGATTCGGGTATTATAAGAAGCCAGTAAAGAAGATACCTGCTGATAAGAAATATTGAGACTATTAACAGCACTACCAATAAGACTGATATATTCCCGGGGATATAACTGAGTAACCAAATCTCCATTAGTATCAGTATACCGTAAGGTACTGGCTACCGGAAGAGCAGGTGCATTAAGAACATATTGTGAAATTGGTGGCATATAATAGTATTAAGAGATATTTAAAATAGTTCCTCCAAAATCAATATCAAGCACTACAGGATTAATAACAAAAGGATCAAGAAATGATAAAAGTATTGATAAGTTACCTGTAGGATAATCTAGAAATAAATAAGAAGCTCTAATAATAGTCGAAGTATTTACTATATTAAAATCAACAGCATTAACAGGGCCATACATAGAAGCTGTCCAACCAGGTGGAAAACAGTTAGTAGGTATCTTTATTAATGGTATAAATATATAATTCTTCTGATTAGTTACTGTAAGAGAAACACTAAGAGCTCCTCTTATACTAAGATCTCCATCCTTTGTCCACTTATACATTGGATTATAACCTGGACTAGAAGAAACTCCAGTAAAACCAAAATTATATATAGTATATGTGTATCCTGTACCAGAACCTGTTAAAGCTATACTTCCTGAAAAATCAATCCATTTACCTGTATAACAAGTAGCAAGAGGACTACTAGAATTAGCTAATTGGTAAAAAACTTCAGTAACAGAAGCTCCTTTACAAATAGTAATCCCGGGCAAAGAAGGTCCTGCATATACTATGCAGTTAGAACTTATAGTCTCTGCACACGTTTTACTCAAAGTATTTGAACTAACAGGATCCATTATTATTTAATTTTACTTTTTCTAATCTCCCATGCTTTTTTCAACTTAGCACGAGTGTCTTCTGAAATAGGTCCTCGGTTTCTTAAATTATTACTTATTACTAATTTCTCTTCTTCACTTCGTTTTCTACCAGTAGCTTTTTCAGATATCTTCTTTCTCTGCTCTTCTGTCATCTTCCATCCTACTCTTTTCTTTTGCTTTAAGGCCCCTTGTCTGCACTTTTCTATTGTTTCTAGACTGTGCTTTTTACCATAGAATCCATTCTTTTCACCACTAACAGATTCTCCTATTTTATCTTTCCACTCTTTAGTAAGTGTTTTACCGTACATGTGATGCTTTTCTCCTAACCTGGATTCACTATACTTTTTTCGTCTTTCTTCTGACCATTCTACTTTGTATCCACCATCCCCTCCGCCTGTAAGATTAGTTAAAGAAGCTCCTTGTTTTTTGTAAAGATCTATATAATAAACCTCTTTCTCTTTAATTTCTTTCAAATTGTCTGCATTATCTATAGATATTATAATAGGAGATAAGTTCTCCTTTTTCAAAATAGTTAACCATTTTCCTTTATAATATCTACAATCACAATTCATGTGCTCATGTAATCTTTTTTCTAAAGTTTGTCCGGTAAAGCCAATGTAACGTACTTCATTATTTCTAGGATCTATCAAGCAATATATCTTATAAGATACACAATTGGAACTTATAGGGTTATCACAAGTCTTACTCATTACATTACTCGATACTGGATCCATACTACTAAGTTAGATAATTAAAGTGATATTAGAGAACAGGTGATGGAAGATAAACTGACAATCCTGATTCATCATGATATGCTACTATAAAAGGATCAGCTGTCTTAGAAAAAGGAATAACTCCTCCACGAAGAAAATTAAGCTGCATTCTATTACCAAATGTCTTAGTAGTACACAATTGCTCCAGATTATTACTATCTCTCTGTATCCAAAAGATAGAATCCGTAGCTACTAAAGTACTTACCGGTATACCTACTGTAGGTGGCCCATAGGTAGCGCTATCTAATCCTACTATAGTATCTGCATGTACATCTACATTATTAAAAGATACCTGAATTGTTGCTTGTTTTGTCCTTAAAGCTGATGCTGACATGTGTGAAAATTATTAAAGGTTATTTAAATGAAATTACTTTAAAATTAAGTGTGCCACCATTTACACTAGTAAATGTAATTGATACAGTTCCTACTCCATAAGTATAAAATATATTCTTAGTATATAACATTGTTCCGCTATAAACATCAAGAGGGATAGCAATAGCTACAGATGGTGTAAATCCTAATCCGGTAGCTATAACTTGAGTAGTAGCTGTAGATGTACTAATATAATCAGTTACTACATAACCTGTAGTTCCAGTTATAGGTATAACTGATACAGAAGTTACTCTCCCTTGAGGATCTGTAGTTATCTGAGGAACATGTGAAGCATCTCCATATATACCAGAAGACCCTGTATTAGGAAGTCCTATAGTGCCTGAAGTAGTTATAGTACCTCCATTAAGAGTACTATCTGCTGTTACTGATGTAACTGTACCATTCCCCTTAGCCAGGAATACTGCATAATCTGAAGCCTTCAGATACCCATCAGTACCTATAGTAGCCCTGGGAATACCTATAGTACCCGTTGATGTAATAGTACCTCCTGTAAGTGGGGATGCTGCTATTATAGATGATACAGTTCCTGAACCTTGTTCCTGGAGAAACTGTAATATACCAATAAGAACGGCATTCATCTGGTCACCTGTAATACTCTTAATACCATTAGTCTTAATAGTACTATTGATATATGCAGTAAGTTGGTCTATTGTCTGGAAAGCCATATGTTAGTTATTATAATCATCATTGAAATCGTTATTAAAGTCTCCATACAAATCAGTAATAACAGGGCAAATAGTAGAAGGTGCTGATACTAGGTATATACTCTGTAACTTGGCTACCTCTAATAACTCATTACAACAATCCTGTTCACTAAGTATCTGCCAATCAGCTAATCTCTTCCTCATACTAGCCAGGTATTCCGGAATAACTTTATAATCAACTTCAATACCCCACTCACCAAGCATGTACTTAGCAAAGTATAAGGAAGTAAAATCCTTATCTATGTCCCTGATGTGCTGCTTGAAGTTTACCATAAGTTGTATTCTGTTGTAAACTCTGTAATAACTTTTCTGTCTGCTGTTGATTAATAGCGTTTAACTGGTTCTGATAGCCAGGAATACACCTTCCACATCCTATTGTACCATCTGAAGCAGTCATTGGCTGGCATCCTGAACACTGACAGCAGTCTTGTTGGCACCTTTGACATCTAAATGTAGCCATATATTGGTTCTTATATAGTTAACAAAACGGTTTCCTTGTACTCATCTTATCCATAAGAGTATTAGCATATCGAAGTTGATTAATGCCATCCTCTAAATTATGCTGGACCTCTACTGTATTCTTAGCACTAATTAGTAAGTTATGAATATAGTCAAGTTCTTTGACCTGATATTCAGTTTCCTGGTCAGGTAAGCAACATGGTAAACTAAGATCACATAATAAATTAATATATCTATTATATGCCTTTACTATTCTGAGCATTTTATAACTTACGTATACTTTATCATTAGGTGCTATTGAGTAGCGTATATCCCATAAACCGTCTGGTAATGCAGGCAACATACTACTACAGTCATTAACTCCGGAAATACCTATAGAACATGCAGTAAGTACTAATCTAAACCTGGTATCTGTAGGTAACAATGAAGCTGGTTGATTATATCCTGGAGGAGTAATCTGTACATTCAAAGCACCTACAGGTAGCAAACTATCATATACAGATATATCATCCACTAAAAGAATTCCTTCATTAGTGCAGGTGGGTATATCAAGTTGTAATAAATGCTTACTAGCCATTGGTTCAGTGTGTTATAAGGAATAAAAGGGAGTCTATAAGACTCCCCTCTATTCACATTATGGAGAGAAAGAATACCCTATTACATAGTTTCCAATGTGACATTGGATCCTGCAGCAGTTAAACAACTTGAGATCAAGTTAGTAAGTACTGTAGTAGTGGTACCGGTAGGTACTGCTATCATCAGTGATGTATCATCTCTGTCAGATAGGCCATTAGGGTTAGCATTCCTACCTTCTGTTACATTCCATTCAATACCTATATAATCATATAGAGCTGTTGCAGTAACATTAGGTACAACTACGTCATCCTCTATACCACGCATCCTAAGACTCTTAGTATACATACTATCAGGGAATTGCTCTTGACGATATCTCTGAGAAAGAACCAGATCATTCCTCAATTGATACCCAAGACCCCTTGCCTGAACACCTGCCTGAAGTTGTGTATACATATTAGGTACTGATGTATTGATAGTGGTATTAGTAGCACAAGGAAGTGCATTCTGTGTTACCAGGGAACCAAACATCTGTATTGGTTGCAGGTTAAAGTAGTCAGTAGGTGTGTATGTACAAGTACCGAAAGTAGTTTCTTGATAAGCACCTGTTAACTGGAATGAGGCTACAACTGTCTGAGGAGTAGAGGTATTAGGTGAATATGTACCATTGCCACGGCCAGCAGCAGTATCCTGAGCAGAGAACACCTCTGTCTTAGAAGCACCATTCTGTATATAAACATTAGGAGTTACAAAACTAGACAGATAAGGCATCTGTGTACCAGTAATGAAGTCCTTCCATTGAAGCATTATTGAAGCTGCATCTACATAGCCTGAAGTACATCCTGAACTACAATCTGTAGTGCAACATGCTCCATATGCAGGAAGATTCACATATCCCTGGTGATCAAGTAAACGAAGTACAGGATCTCCTATAAAGTCCAGACGGAAGAAATAAGGAGTACCACAGTTGAATAATGGACCGGTAGTAGAAGCAGAACTCTGTGACCAACCCCAGGCATCAATTTCCTGTTGAGCAGCTACAGCAGTTGCTTTAATAAACCGTGTCACATTCCTCCAGCCAATAAGACGGGATTTCAATGATACCTTAAGACCGCCCCAGAACTGAGCTATGGAATCTACAGTATGCCAGCTACCACTGATTATCTTACAATCAGTTGCAGTGCCGGTACTAATAGCACTCCCTTCTATCCCATTAGGACAGGAATAAATACCTACTTGACCAGCAGTCAGCAAGTCAGTGGTACCAGATGTTGCCATAAGCAAAACCCCATTACTGGCCTTACCTAGGAAAATCTGTTTGTACGTTGCATCAAAAAATGTCATAAAAAAAATTTAGTAAGCTGAAAGAATATCGTCTTCTGTTCAAGACTAAGATACACCATTCCTATAATACAATCCAACTATTTTATAAAAAAGTTGAAAAATATTCTATATTCCCCATATAGTACGTAAATAAGTAACCATATTACCTTGTATAATACTATTATGGTTAGTTGAATAATAGTATATTTCCTTAACTGTTATAGAAGAGGGAAGACCTCCTGAACCACTGGCTCCTATAGAAAATCCTCCGGGGGATGATGTTCCTATAGACCCTGTAGTAGGTGTCCCACTATTAACATTCAGTAAAGAACTGGCTCCATCATATATTGCTACAAGAACCTTAGTAGAAGATAATGTCATATCAGGATTATCTGTACCAAAAGCAGATCCTGCATATTGAGCAATATTAGGAGTAGATGAGTGTTGCCTAAGAAGCATTGTATTACTACCAAGACCATCCCATACACCGTCATTTGTAGACCAGTTATCCTGTTGCATTACTGCATATATAGTAACCGGTTGATTCTGTGTCCAGGAAGCATTCATAAACTGAATGGAGGCTCTATTAAAAACAATCTTAGAAGTAGTACCTGAGCCACTATAAGTAGGTTGCTGAGATCCTGTAGCCTGTAGTAAATGCCGGTTATTACCAGATAGGTCATCCCATTGACTAACTCCTGTGGATATATGAACTGAGGAAGCTACTGAACAATCCCAGTGAGCAGCAAGGTTAGCTATTGGGGGTGTAAATGCTCCTGAAGTACTATTAAATATTAATATTCTTTTCATTAGTTCCGGGTTATCTTCAAAGTACCTTGTAAGTTGTTGAGTGAACTGGTAGAAGATAACACCAATGTAACCTTAACTCCGGCTGCTACAATATTAGCTGCAGTAGCTGTACCAGTAGCAATAGTAGTAGTTACTGATACTGCTGATATACCGGTTACAGATACTCCTGCAATCTGAATAGCTGCTGTACATGATCCTGATCCTGCAATGATCTTCAACTCATTAATAGTATACCCATATTCGGCATACAAGTCCAATGTATATGTGTTATTACCTATAGAAGATCCTATGTCATTAAAAGATATACTCTCTATCAAGCCAGGAGGAGAAGTTATTGGTGCCCAGGTAGGATTACCCCCGGATACTGTCAGTACTTGTCCTGTGCCCCCTACTGCTAACCTGGTTGCCGTATTACCTGATGACTGATAGATAATATCACCCGTAGTAGTCATAGGACTGGTCAGGAAAGGAGCTGTTGTCCACTTAGGTAACCCTGATACAACTGTAAGTATCTGGTTAGCAATACCTACCGGTAATCTTGCTGCAGTAACTCCTGAAGTCTCATATACCATATCACCGGCAACAGACATAGGGTTAGTTAACTTGTTATTGAATGTAGACCAGTCATTAGATGATAGATAACCATTACTACCAGAAGAAGACTGTAAGATAGAAAAGACTCCTGTAAGGTTATTATACTGTATAGGAGAAGTGCCAGATAATGATGTAAGAGGTATATAGGAAGAAGGGTTAGAAGCCAGGTAGTAAGTACTGTTATCATAAGATATTGTAGTACCGATTGCCTTCACAAAGCCAGTACCATTGATAATAGCCTGCTTACTATTGAATGTTATCCAGTCTGCTGCACTCAGATATCCTGAAGATCCTGAAGATGACTGTGTAATACCTATAGTCCCTGTAGTAGTTATAGGTCCCCCTGTAATAGGTCCTGTAGTAGCAATATTGGTTACTGTACCTGTTCCTCCTGATGGGGTGGCCCAGGAAGGAATACCTCCTGCAATAGTGAGTACCTGGCCATTAGAGCCTATCCCAAGAGTAGCAAGAGTATTAGTAGCAGATGCATATAATACATCACCAGCAGTAAGCCCTGCCCAGGTAAGTGATAGAGTCCCTGCAGTAGTAATAGGAGACCCTACTACAGTAAGTAGTGAAGGAGTACTCATTGCTACAGAAGTAACTGTTCCAGAACCAGGTGTTCCTCCTAAGAAATCATTAATATCAAGAGTAAGCAATACCGGCATAGGAAGCCACTGTCCTGCCTGGGAATACATAACTCCCATATTAGCAGTGAATGGCCGGAGACCACTACCTAAATCCCTATTAGGACTACCTGTACCTATAATATAGAAATCGCCTATAGTACCAGTACCATCTACTAACTGAGGATCATTAGTAAGTGCATTCCAATATCCAAGAGGTGTTAATGCCATTACTTCTTATTCATCTTATTAAGTACATTAGTAAGAGTCTGTCTTAAAGAATCTTCCAGCACATTAAACATCCCATTAATGAAAGTCTTACTAAATAGAAACTCAAATAACTTATCTGAGAACAAACCAAAGAAGAAGATGGTGAGAGTCATCTTGTACTCTGTCCATCCTAACCACCTGGTTACCCAATAACCTAATATGGCCCCACAACCTGCAAGACATACTATGACTACATTGGACAAGAATGATATCCTCTTGCCCTTCTTATATTCAGAGGCTATCTTCGCCATAACAGATAACAGTAATGGAGGTAATATCTTAACAAGAGTTTCAGTAAGTTGGTCTCTATCCGGTACATTGTTCATTGTTCTTCCTGTTCATATAGTATCTAATCACCTCATTTCCTACTATAAATATTGCAAAAAACTTCTCATTCCAACCAAAGTGCAAAGGATCAAAGAATAGTTCATCCATTAAGTTAGATACTCCACACCAAAATCCTATACAAAATAATGACTGTTCTATTCTACTAAACTTTTTATCCCTAAATGCTAATAATAGTAATATCCAACTAAGAGCCTGCCCTACAGCAAATGAAGTATGATTCTCTTCCGGTATACCAAACTGAAAGCAGAATGGATGAAACCTGAATAAAGTATTACATACTATAGCTGATATGAAGTAGTATATATTCATTCATTTAGCTATTGGGCGGCTGGGCCTACCTCCCACAAGAGCTGTTGTTACTGGTACATAAGGGCCTAATATAGGACTGTACATATCTATACTGGATATATTGGTACTATATGTAGCTATAGCATCACAGCAACTCCAAGCAGTCCAGCAGAACTCAGGATGAGTAGATGTAAGTTCCTTCAATGTACCATAGATTCCAGGGGCACCATTAATGTGTGTAACCTGGTCATCTAAACTTTGATCTTGTCCTAAGTAAATTGCTTGCATTATAAGTAGTTTAAGTGTTAATTAAGGACGGGCTATCCAAGTACTAGTTCCTGCATCATATACCCATACTGTAGATGAAGGGTTTCTATTACTATATTGAGAATTCAAATAAATTCCTTCAATGCATCCTGTAGGTATAGTTATACCTAAGGTGTTAGGGTTTCCACTTCCTTGTATACGGCAATAAGTTCCAAAAATTTCAGTACTGTACATAATATATAAATTTAAAAGTTAACTAATTTAATTGCATAAGATATACATCAATATCATAATTTGGTGTTCCTGATATTGCAGTAGTTAAGGTTATATGTGTTGCATTTGTTGTTGTAAATATAGCAGAATATCCAAAAAATCTTGTATTACTTACACCCCAGTTTGCGGCAACTGTAAGTGTACCGTAATTTGTAGCACCGCTAATTACAACAGGAAGTGCAACACTTACAGTTGCACTATTCTGATCAGTATAGGCAAGAGTAATACTATTTATTCTTTGCGTAGTAATGTAACCCGAAAATTCAATCCTGTAAGTTGCGTTAGCAGATACAGGTGTATAATCTAAAACAGTCACCCCTGTACCCTGAGCACGTAAATTTGCTTGAGCAACTATAATAGGAATACCATTACCAACTGTTGCTATTCCATTTACTGATGTTATAGTAGGTAATACGCCATTAAGAGCAATAGTACCACTACTTGTTATAGTACCACCAGATAACCCAGTACCTGCTGTAATTGAGGTTACTGTTCCTGAACCACCGGAACCTCCTGATACTATACCACTAACCATTCGTTGTAGAGATTGCAGCCCTTTTATAAGCCACTGAATAGCATCTGGTATATTATTAGGTGGTTGATTATAGTTAAATGCCATGGTTATTATGTATTATGTTCTTCTATTGCTGAAAGTGTCTGTGCCTTCTGGTAGTCATTAAGATCTATACTGAGTATAGCTGCTGCTTCATCTATTATAAGTTCTATCACATTATCCGGCAATTCACACTCTACATCATCTGTTACAAAGTTACCAGTATCAGGATCAGTACAGTTAGCTAATTGTATATGTACCGGTTTCCTGTAATAAGTAAGAACTGGTTCAATTACATTAAACTGCTCATTGGTCCATATCTTAAACTTGTTACCTGCTATAGTACTGAATGTAGTGGCCCAGTTGTAATCAGGTTGTTTATTAATATCAGCCAGATATAGGTCAACATCAGCCTCATTCCCTTCGAATATAACAAGTGGCCTTACATAACAGTCTTTACATTGATCCTGGGCCTTGGCACTTATCCTGCACCATTCCATATAATCATCCGGGAATGAATTACTCTCTACGTATAAACCTTGATCAGTCCAAGTATCGGTCCAGGTAGTCAGCAATACCTGAAGATCATCTATTCTCCGGACACTGCCTTCTGCTCCTGTCTTAGTCTGGTTAATACCTTCAAGTTGTCTACGTACCCATGCATCCATAGCCTTATTAAAGGCCTCAGCCTTCATCCAGCATTCAATGTTACCGTAGTCACTAGAGCTGAGTTTGTTCACTCGTTGCTCCAATTTCACTTGTAGGATTTGGTTATTCATAGGTTACTTATTCCACTCTTTTTCAATAACTTCAAGGATCTCCTGCATCTCTGCATTGTTCATGTCATTGTTCAACCACATAGTAACATCCTCTACGGTCTTCCCCATAGGTATACTCTTCTTATGGTAGTATATCTGACCATCCCCCTTAGGGCCTATGATATTCATATTGCTGGCATCCTTGACCATAGCCCTCATCTTCAGAGTACTCATAGACAGTTTCTCCAGTTCAAGGAACTGTTCAGCAGCCAACTTCTTATTCTTCTCTACACCAAGACCTTCCAGGTGACTATTGACATCCTTATATAGGATATCTGCCGGAGTACTCTTACGATATCCCAGAGAGAATGTACCCAGGTTCTTCACTATATAGAACAACTTGTCCTTAGCATTATCAAAGAGATTGTCCAGTAATCCACCGGCCTTATTACGAATCTTACTTACTGATGTATCAAGAGCAGCTGTTTCTTCGATCTTATCCAGGTAGAACTTAGGAGGTTTCATCATGTTATTAGCAGCTTCCAGGGAAGGAGCCAGGATATCACCAAAACCACCTGCATCTATAGCCCTTAACAGCATGATATTATAAGGTTCTGTAGTATCCAGTACCACAGGATGATTACCGCATTTCAGTTCAACACTATCCCAGAATGTAGGAATACGGTTTCTCTCACTACTATTATCAAATTCATCTACTATAACACTCTTGAACTTAGTTACTTTGCTCCAGAAGTCAGGGTTGAATTTCTCTACAATATTCTCAACTGGCCTTCCACCTGGACCCTTCTTATCATCCAATTGTACTTTAACATAGATATCACTCTCTGAGATATTGTAGTTACCGGCAAGATGATTCTCCAGGTATACTACTGTCTTACGGATATCATAGATCCTGGCATTCTTTTCCTTCTCATTCTCAATAGATTGTACCTCTTTAGCACCTTCATTAAGGCCTGTTATATAAGTCTTTACACCATTACCACTATCCAGGCAACGAAGTACCTGTGCATGAATACAGCCATCTGCTATGGCCAGGCCCTGTTTAGTAAGACCCATATTACCATTATCATTCTTATTAATAAATGGTTTAATTGCTACTTGTTGTGACATAATATAATATTTTGTTGGTTAGTACTAAGATATGGAGTATTTTGTTCATCACCAATTATCTGGAGATATTTCTGGTATTTTCTTTCTAAATAGGTTATAGAATCCTTATATAAACAATTTGCTATAGCTATTGCTTCTCCGGCATAAAAAGATATTCCATACAAACATCGTCCCTTCAATCTTGTAGGATATTTCTTCTGTCCTATAAATAAATTATCCTGACAAAAAGTTATAAACCCGCATATAGTATCCAGAGTTCCTGATAAAGATAACTGACAAACACCTTTATTAGAATAGGGAGTATATACTCCTCCATCTCCATCTATACATCCTCGCCAGAAATCTCTAGAATTCTGTACAGATTTATGAGGAACAGCATCATAACTCTTCTGATTAGTAAATCCTAACTTCTGTAATGATTCAAAGAGTTTCTGAGAACCTATACGAACTCTACAGTAACCACCTCTCTTATCATCCTGAATACTATTACTAGAGCCTAAGAAATCAATGTACTTCTGTAGATGCTCCTTATCTTGTTCATGTAACCCGAATTCAATATTGTATCCTCTCTTACCAGAACCTATATGACCATCAGTATACAGCATTCCTATCCAATAGGCAGAATCAGGAGTAATGGTATCAAAGGCATCTTCTCTGAGAGTATTCCCATATCGTATTCTCCATTGTTCTGACTTACTCCGGTAATCCACATCCTTACTCTTCAGTAATTCCCGGATAGTCTTCCTGGTCATCTTAAGAACCTGCTCAATATACAACTGAGAATGACCGGTTTCATACAATTCTATAACCTTATCTAACTTACTGGCCCTGTCAGCTACAGAATCTATACCTTGTGATAGTAGTATATTCTTAACTGTCTTCTCAGAACTACCTACGGCCAACCTGATCTGTCTGATAGTCTGTCCTTCCTGGTACATCCTAAGTACCTCTTCTAATTTCTCTTGTGACTTCTTATACATAAATGCAGCGTAGTTGTTTAGTCTACGCTGCAAAGATATGTAAAAGTATTCAGAAATCCAAATATCCCAGAATCAAAGGCTTCCACCTGTGATAGGATTGGTCGCTACTATCTTTAGTAAACGGGATGGGTCTAGCACAGTCAAACAGATATGCTTCTTCATCATTTTCACACGATATCCGGAGAAGTCACCTGCAGATGAGAATACTTTCTTACCCATATAATCTGCTGTACCATTCTGGTGCATCCAGGTAAGTTCATGGTTGTATTGATCCTGGAGCAATTTGATATTGTCATTACCACGATCTGTTATATCAAATATGATATAAGAGTAAGATGATAAACGGAAGCCATTGATCATTGGGTTCTCTATGTTGTTAGCTTCTACATTGTCAAATGCAGGGTTGATAACAAACTTCACATTCGCAAGAAACGGTATAACATAGCTAGTATAAGCGAATCCAAAATGCAGATCCATACCAGAACCCTTGATAGCTCCAATCTCAGATGCATTAGTTACCAGGCCGGAGTTTACTGCCATTTTCAGAATAGCCTCATTAGCCTGTTGCATACCTGCTATACCAGTCTGTACTATAAGTTCTCTCTGTGGATCAGGACCTTCGAAGTTAACCTTGCCTACATAGTAGTTATAAATCTCACCACGGAACATGTCCATAGTGAATGTGCCTATATTGTATACCTTCTTGTAGCCATTGTTAGCCTGCTGCCATAGACCGGTATTCAACCTGATCTGGTCAGGACCATCATTACCTACTATACCACCCTGGCCCCACATAGCATTAGTCTCTATGTCTACTGCTATCTTGGTAAGAGCTCTCTTATCCTGTTCAGTGATAAATGATGCATCTATCTTACCAGCCTCAATAGCTTTCATAATAGATACTCCACCAAGTGCTGTCTGCAATGTCTGTATATTACGGATACTAGGGTCATTACGCAGATTAGGGTCATCCATCTTGAATATCTCAGTAACCGGTACACCCTTAGTACGTTGTCCACCTCTGATCATAGCATCTGCCATCTTAGAGATAGAGTATGAAGCATTGGCCTCAGCATTACCCATGATGTTGTAGAACTCCCTGTAACCGGTAACCTGGCTGGTTTCTGACCATTTCTCACCATAATCCTGACTACGGGCAGAAGTTATACGGAATACCTTAGTACCCATAGTAAGATATGCATTACTCAGATAAGTAGTATTACTATTCTTTACTATCTCACAGGTATATACATACTCGTTATTACCCATTGATATGATCTTATCCTCAGTTATACGAAACTGTACACCATTAAACTTATCATAAGTAAGTACATCTGTATGAGAATAACCACCATTCTCTGGTCCACGATTAAGACATATTCTGAACCTACGGCCATCAAGGCCTTTCTTGGTATCAGTAGGGTCTATATCCCGGGTAATATATGGAAGATCCATTGCTATCGGACTCTGCCATGTATAACGTCCCATAGGATCATCTACCATGATAGTACCACTCTTACCGAAATCAGTAAGGGAATACAGAGGCATCTGGACAGCCTGTGTCTGGGCCCAGAACTCTATAGGTCCTATATCAGTGGGTTTTGCATCTTTCATCATGTTATACAAGTGAAAGGAGTCTACGTGGGCACCTACTGCATATTCATTATCCTGCAGTAGTATTCCTGACCCAATAATCGGAGTTGCCATTGTTATTTATTTTATATGTTAATTTAACGGGGTTACTTTTTTGTTTGTATTCCAACCGGTTTTTCTTCCTTTTCTATAACCTTCTGGAATAACATCTTCACTTCTTATTAGTAAGGAATTCTCGTCATTAGTGATCCAGAATGTTCCTGTAGCAAGTCCTGGCTTTCCTTTTAATTTATCAATCTTTACTTTTCTCCCTTCTTCTGTTATATTTAACTTTCTGCCCCTTCTTGTTATAGAACAGTTGTCTCTGAATTCCTTGGATAACTTATAACCTTTCAACCCTCCTCTATACCATCCTTCCGGTATATCAGAACCTATGGGGATCATTTTAGATAATAGACCGTTAGTAATAGATATTTTACCAGTATTAGAAAGATTGCCTTTGGCAGACTCTCTCATCTTTTCTTTAGTATCTTCTGATAAATTTCTTCCAGTATTACTTTTATTACCTATTCTCTGAGCACTCATTAACTGTTTAGTACTCTCTGTATGCTGTTTACCCAGCATGTACTTATTACCCTTCAATCTATTAGTTATATCCTGTAACTGTTCAGGAGACAATTTTCTATAGTCTTTGTTATCGTGCCCTCCTTTCAGGATATTGGCCAGAATACCTCCGTCTTTTATCCTACCATACAAAGCAATAAACTCTATTTCCTTCTCACTTGCCTCCTGTAAACTGAGATCTTCAAATAGTATATCTATATCATATACCTGTTGATTCTTAGTTACTATATTATTCCAAATACTATTCCTTCTTTTATGAAGAGATCTCTTAGTACCATGTTTTCCTATACCGATATAGAATGGTTCATTCTTATCTGGCCTAATATGCCGGTATATATAATATGTAGGTTCTATAGTCAAATTACTTTATTATGCCCTCTCTAATATATTACGAGGTTTGGTCATTTTCTTTACCTGAGGTTCTTTTACTTCAGGAGTTGTCATTTCTGCCTTTATGTACTGAGCATCTTTCAATTTCTTGACAGTCTCTACTACTTTATCATTAGCGCCTAACTGCTTGACACGAGCATCATATGCATCCATATCCTTCATAAATAGGGCAAGTTTAGCTACTTTATTGAAGTCAGGTTCAACCATCTGTATCTTCTCCAGTATATGCCCTATTAGGTTAGTAGGCTTGCCGGATACTGATTGGTAGTTAGTTTCTACCAGGTCATAGTACAGATCATTAGCTTCTGTCTTATTGATCTTCATTCCACCTATTTCTCCCTTAGAGAGTACTGCTCCTACTTTCTGAGCATATGCATAAGCAGCTTCTTGTCTCTGCTTAGTTGCATTAGCTTCCTGTTGGATCTGATACTGAACCTGCTGTTCATGCATTTCATCCAAGGTAGGCTTGAACTCTTTGGCCTTCTTCTCTATCTTACCGGCATCTGCCCATTCATCAACTTGCTCATCTATCTGATCAGCTGTGAGTTTAGTAGTTACCTGTAGATAGCTACGTACTATTTTCTGTTGATCCTGCTCTTTTTCCGGATTCAGTTTCTCTATCTGGACTGTCTTAGCCAGTGAGGTAAAGAGTTCTTCCAGGTTAGTTCCACCGGCAGCTATATAGTCTATAGCATATTGCATCTTAGGAGGAAGTGCCTCACGAAGTTCCAGTGGAGCCTTCTCATAACCAATATTAGCAGCTTTTTGTATATTGCTATCCAGAAGTTCATATAGTTCTTTCTCTGGTAAACCACTTAGATATTGATCCAAAGGAACTTTCTCATCATAGTCATCATATACAGAAAATTCATTAGATTCTACTTTAGTCTTCAGATAACTGATAAGAGCATTCTTATCTGTCTTAGGCCTACCTGCTGCAGATTGTTCTACCTTCTCTTCTTCAGTTTCCAGAATAGTATCAGCAATAGTCTCCAGGCTTACAGGAGTTTTATCAGCAACAATAACCGGTTCTACCTTCTTTGTAGCTTCTTCTTTCTCCTTGGCCTTATCCTCTAGTACAGTAACCAATGATACCGGTGAATGTATACTATCATCTAGGATATTACGAGGGATGTCATCTGCTGTAATAACAGTTTCTGCACCTGCTGTAAACCCTATATCCTCCTTTGCTATATCCTGTAAACTGAAACTCATATTGTATTGTTTTGTTGGTTAAGACTAAGATACACTTCATAAGTGTACCGATTATCAATGAATACTTTCTTTTTCAATGTTTTGTGTATGATTATAGCTACATACTATTTTTTACTTGTGCTCTTTACCTTCGCTTTAGCCTCTATTCTCTTAGCCTGAGCCTGTTGATTGGTCCTTGCATTCTCAGCTGCTATCTCTTGCTCACGTATAGCCAAGGTCTTATTCTTCAATAAGGTATCTGTCAGGTGCTTCTGCTGTTGCAGATTCATAGTTTCCCGGAACTGATTCTGTTGTTCTACCCTATCTAACCCTTCCTGGTATGCAGCCTCTCCCTGATCCGGAGTCTTAGCAGTAGCAGCTCTTGCAGCAGCTTGTAACTCAGCTACATAGATATCTTTCTGCCTTTCCAGATCAGCCTGTTCAGCTTCCCACTGTTGCTTTTCCTGGATCAATTTCATCTGCATATCAAGAGCTTCCTGGTGCTGTTGCTGTTCCTGTTCCATTCTCTGTTGTTCCTGCTGTTGTAATCTCCTTTCTATATCAGACATCAGGGTATCCATTTCTACCATATTATCAGCCTTCATAGCCTTTACATGGTCAGCCAGGTTATCTGCCAGGGTATTGTTATTCATCAGGAACTGCTTGATCTGTTGTAATACAGCCCTTGTATTGGTCTTTGTCTTGCACTTTACACCAAAGTCTTTACCCATAAGCTCTGTACCATTGAGTGTCATCCAGGCTCTTGCATTACTATCTGTAGTATACTGTATACGTATAGACGGGTTAGTACTGTTATAATACTGTGCCAGGTCTGTTCTCATCTGGTGTACCCTTGGCATCAGGAAGTCACTGTGCTGAGAGAAGTAATGTTCTGTAGATGATGATGCTGCAGCTACTGCTTGTTTGATCTCTGTTGCTGTCTGTTCCTGGGATATAGGAGTACCCATCCTGGTTGGATTCAGTCCTACGGCCTCTAATGCCCCTAACTTGAAGTATTGGGCTCTCTGTATAAGAGAAGTGAATCTATTGGCCTGTGTAAGGTCTATACGTTCTATAGGAGCATTATCCGGTATACCCTCCATATTCTCCAGGGTACGGTTAGTAGGTAATACACCTCTACGTATAGAATCCATTCCCTTCTGTAAGTTAGCCTTACCCCAATCCTCTCCCATAGAATGCTGAGGTAATATATTCGGATTGAATGCCATTACCACTCCTAACTCATCTATAGTAACATCTATGATCATATTGTTGACCATATTGTAAGGTATCTGCCACGGTTTCATCTTATCTACTAGTGACCTACTACGTGTATTACCTGTAAGATCAGTGAATATACAACCTTCTACCGGTAACTTACTGTCATACAGGCTCTTATCTCCCTTGAACTGGAATGGAAGTCTACCTGGTTTACCATTATCATATCCTATATACATAGGTTGCAATCCAGTAGTTACTGTCATACCTGCCCATGAAGGGACATTGGGACCTATCTTAATACCTCCCCACTTCTCATTGATCCACAGAGCTTCAAGATGTTCACCGAATACCAGGTTATTAGCAGTCTTCTCCTTATAGAGTACTGTGTTATACATCGGTTTATCGGTTACTTTATAGTTCTCTCCTACTATATCCTGTATTAGTTCTCCTTCACCATTGATCTTGGTCAAGTGATACATCTTACGTTGAGTGGTCCAGTATATAGTACTTACTCTTACTAGGTTAATATCTCCATAGTCTACAAGATCCTCCCCTTCCAGTAGTATATCCCTTACAGGGTTACTGCCTAATGTAGTTCTTCCGGAAGCTGCAATAGCAGATAAATGTTGTCTCATTGCAATACCAGGACCTTCTGTATTCCATTCCTTACTCTGGGTACTATCATAGAACTGGCCGGAACCATTATCCAGACCATTGAGACTATATAGAGACCCTCCCAGAGGATATACCCTATTCATGTTCAGTATCTGATCTTCTGACATCTGCCAGCCATACATATCAATAACATCAGGAACTGTCATCTCAGTACTATGTATTACCCACGATGCTCCTGATATATACTTGCATTGAGGGCTTTTCTGATAGGCTACTAACATAGGATTCCATATCTCTACATTGTAGTCATTCTCCATCATCCGGAAGTGCCAGAACTCCCTATCTACTATAAGAGAATGCCTGAAGTTAAGTACCTCTAGTTCCTGCATATTAAACCGGGATACATCCTCATTCATACAGTGGTGGGCCCAGTCCTGATAAGTGGTCTTAAAGTCCTGTTCATAGAACTTCTGTATCTGAGGCATATTCTTCAATGCCTGGGGATCCATCATCTGCTTACCTTCTTCACTATCAGCAGATATACCCATCTGCATCATCTTCTGTTGCTGTTTCAAAGAGGCCTGTTGCAATAAATATTGCTCCATATCAGCCTTCTTCTTATCCATCAACTCATTGAAAGATATAGGATCCCGGAGATCGAAAGTGAGTAAGGATACCCTCTCAGCAAATTCATTACATAAGATATCTACTACCTTGTCAGTGAGACTGTAGTACTTTAACTCCATTGCAGCAAGTTCCTCAACCTTCAGCCTATCAGCCAGTTGAACAAATTCCTGCTCCATTTCCTCCCGGATATAGTCTCTTTTCTCTATCTCAGCATTGGCTATCTTGTAGTTACTTATAAACTTTCTTTTATTACGAAGAATTTGTTTTACACCTTGCCACTCAAGAAAATCCATATTAGAACTTCTCCAACTATCATCTTTTTCACTCTCCGGAAGCATTTGTAATGGTTGGTATAAAAGTGCTGTAAATGCTGACTTCTTGGTAGTAGCCCCCTTCTTGAGGTCCATTGCATTAATAATGCCCATAATAAGTTATTTTAAGTTCCTTGTGAAAGATCTGTTCCTGGAAGTTGTAGTCATACCCCTTCCTCCCATATTGTTGAATATAGATCCTTTCATATCTAAGGTAGTCTTTATTTTATTAGCTTGCTTCAATTGGTCATCAGTTCTTTCTACTCTCTTCCTGGTTCCCATGATGATCTCTTGTCTCTTGGCAAAGGCTATAAGGGCACAATATGCTATTATCCGGTCAAAGTTCCCCTTGTCTGTATAGTTCTGCATCTCTTTGAGTAACCATATATCCGGTATACGTTCTACTCCATATATAGGAGTACCAATAGGTCCTGTATCCTCTGATATAGAGTCTATACCGTATTCCAGTATTTTCTTCCATAGGGCCGGTGTATTGACCCATCCATATGCCTTGTAGGTGTTATCTCTGACCTCATATTCCTTATCGAATATCATATCATCTATATGAGCCAGGTATCTCTGCCTCTTCATTAACTGCATGTAGGATATAAACCCTGGCTTATTCTTCTCACAGGTTGTCTTAGCATTATAGTACTCTACCAACAATGACAATTGCTCATTAGTTGATATAGGATCATCATATCTACCTGTCCACCAGGCTACTATCTTACCATTCTCTATGAAAGTCTCTGTAGTACCATCTGCCTTTGTACGGGTAACTTCTACTGGCATCTTCCATATATAAATAGATGCAAGTGATTCAGAAGTCTTGGTATCTCCTGTCTCAATAGGATCGACTGACCCTATATAGGTACTCCAAGGAGCATCCTTAATAGGGCCTTCATGGATAACTATACACCCTCTCTTATCTTCCATCTTCATGGAAGAAGGGTATTCCATTGGCTTCCTGTATGTCTCCTTCTCTACTATAATGTTCTTATCATTCCTTTCCAGCTCTACATTCCTGGTATATACCTCGCCATCTTCTATTCTACGTACCTGTCTACTGGTGTGCTTAATAGGGAATATAGATACTGTACGTATAGCAAATGCCTCCTTGATGTTCCTGGGCCTCTGTGATATCTCCAACTGATGATCCTCTGCCTTCTGTATAGGCTTCAACCTGGCATATTCAGCATCCAGATACTCCAGAGCTTCCTTAACCTTGCTATTACCATACTCATCAATAAATGGAGGCATACCCCATTGTTCAGGTATAAAGAGTCCTGTACGTCCTTTGGTGCCATTTTCATCAATGAGATCAGAATCTATAGCATATATATCATAACCATCCGGTTGTAATATAAAGTTCTTGAGAGGTTCACACTGATCCAGATCACCTACAGATCCTGCTATAACGAATATACCGGTAGTAAGTGCTCCTTCCCTGAGTGCCTGTCTCATATATCCATAAGTAGTATCAGCTGTAGGAGCAATTCCTCCTTCCTCATAGAAGAACTCCTTACATGCTCCACCTACACCAGATGCAGGGTCCTTGTCAAAGGATAAACCAGTTATAGTGGCCATAGTACCTATCTGTACCTTCCTACCATCGGCTGTTTTAGTCTCCACCTTCTGCTGCCAGTCAAACATCTTATCTGGTAAGTTAGTACATGCCCAGGCAGTTTCCTTATTAGTGAAGTTATGGTACTCACTAAGGAACTTCCAGGACCCATTGGTAGCATTGATATACTTCTTATCACTGGCACCTATCTTACACACAGAACCTTCATCAAATAGATACCGGTTATAGAGCTTACATATATGAAAATAGCTACTGGCTATTTGTCGCTTCTTCAAAATAGCAGCATTCTTATCATGTAATTCAGCTAAACACTCATACAGGGCCATATGATATTGCACATCCCTGACATCAGGAAAGTCAAACCTATCCAGTGCCTTAAAGTATATTCGTAAGAAGTTACCCCAATGATAGTAGAACCGAGTAAGATACCATATTCCTCCCTTATCATTCTTATAGATACAACCCTTCCGGCACTTCTCCTTCTCTGTATCCCAGAACTCTATATAATCCCTGGACATCTCAGGTGCCTCACAGAACATCTTCTTCTTCTGGAAAGTCCTTGCATGTTGGTTGAATAAAAATGCAGTTTCGTCAAAGTTGTACTGACCTGGTTCCTTAAATATACCCTTCACAAAGTCTCTAAACTCCTCCCGGGTATCGAAAGTAGTGTAGTGCCAATTGAGACTCGGTGACCAGGTAGGTACTTTAATATAGTGTTTCATTATATGTCCTTAGTAATCTGACTCTGTACCCAACTATAGAGTAGAGGTATTCCATTAGTCAATGAGGTTCCCGGAACCCATTGTAATCTACCCTGAATCAATGTGTTATCTGAATTTCTACCTCGTACTCCCTGAGGCCCTTCAATATGGTTAATAGATAACCTCTTACCAGATATACCTATGATCATCTTAGTAAGATCCTCTATAGAAATAAGTTCATCACTTCCTATATTCAGTACATCACTACAATCACTCTCCATCAATCGTAGAATACCATCTATACAATCCTCTATCCAGGTAAAGGAACGTGTCTGCAGTCCATCTCCAAAGATATCTACAGAAGTACCATCAATAGCCTGTATAACCTTCCTGCATATAGCAGCAGGAGCCTTTGCCTTATGAGTATCCCATTCTGTATAAGGCCCATATATATTGTGGAAACGAGCTATTCTCACTTCTATATTATTGTTCCTGGCAGCAGCACTATGAATACGTTCACTAATGAGCTTCTGATAGCCGTATTCTAAATCGGGTAATACTGGATAGGCATCTGATTCCTTAAGTGCTACAACATCCGGTGACTCCTGTAAAGTCATGTTGTAAGCACATGCAGATGAGGAAAAGAATATCTTCTTCACCTTGGTTCGTATAGCATTATCTAATACATTCCAGTTAATAAGAGTACTCTCATTAAGTACCTTATAATCACATTCTCCATTAGCCAGATATTCCATACCTCCCATTACAGCAGCCAGAGAATAAACTTCATCAAACTGAGGGAGCATATCATACATATAAGCCACACCTGACTGATCACAAAGATCCTGTATAAGAAATACATCAGCAGAGCTCTTAGTAAATTCATTGTACTTAATATCCACACCTACAACAAAATGTCCCTGTTCCTTCAATCTGTTAGTAAGGTGAGTACCTATCATGCCTCCGGCACCTGTAATCAATATATTCATATAGCAATTAATGTGTTAACCTGTTCAATACAATGGTTATATATGTTCTCTATATCCAATCTGGACATGTCAAATTCCTGTATCTGTTGATAAAGGTAGTCATTCTCTTGTAATAGTTCCTTAGTAACTCCTAATATATCCTGTACATATAATACTGGTATATCCTGGAAGATGGCCCTATGATATGCATTATCCACTACTACAGGTACTCTCCTCATATACAATACCTCCCAGTCTCTATGACATTCACTGGCAGGAGCATTACCTGCTGGGCATAATACGAACCTGTGGGCACATATATCATCCAGATACCGGTTATAATGTTCAGGTGCTATAGATATCGGCTCCTTGATAGTAACCCATGGAAACTGTCTGTAGTGATCATTGATAGCCTGTCTGCTGGAATGGTTAGCTACCCGGTGGTTGATATATAGTAAATTAGACGGTTGTACAGCCTGTTGGCCTAACCTACCCAGGATAATACTCTGCCGGGTATCAGTGGGACCTAAGATACGTTGTAATCCATAAGGAATAGGATGTACCTTACCACCAAAAGCCTCTGCATTACTAGCATATACTGCAAGCACATTCTCTGGAATAGCATCAAAAATAAAGTCATCAGTAGGTACATCCTCAAAGCCGGTGAATATAATAAAGTCCATATCCGGTAAAGAGCCACATAAAGCAAGTAGATCCTCACTAGCACAAGCAGCTAACTTCTGATCCCTGAAGCCCTTCCACATAGGGTTCATAACCTCCATAGAAGTATAGGTAATAGGTGATCTCCTGTACAACCGCATATTGTCAATGAATAATGTCATGAAAGGCCTGTCAGAATCCCTACACTCTCTGTACTTGGCCAAGAACTCTTCATTGGCACTATTAGCTACCCTCATATAACCATCTGGCAATTCCTTACCTGACTCATCACCAAATGAGTAGTCTACTATATTACGTATATATGTTGGGTCAAGTAGTCTCATATCTTCTCTACACTAAAGTTATATCCTGGAGGATTGTAAGTATAAATAGACCCATTAGTTATCTTCTTATATAAATAATCCTGGTGAGTACCTGGCCATGAAGGTGTGTTCTCCTTGGTAAAGTTACTGATATTAGCAACCTGTATATAGCCCTTACTGGTCATGAAGTCCTGTAGTTCCTCATAACTGTAATGATCTGTGTTACATTCAATGAGCATCCAGCTAATGTGTAACCGGTCAAAGTCTATTCCCTTGAGTACTTCTATCTCATACCCCTCTACATCCAGTGCAAAGAAGTCAATGTGCGTAAGGTTATCTTCATCAGCTATAGACTGAAAGGGTACTCCTGAGTACTGTCCCATCTTATGTCCCATAACCTGTATATCATCATCAGATACTGAGCCAGTGGTATTCTCAAATGAAGTAAGTGCTGCCCTGAGTACTATACTGTTAGGACGATTCTTCTCACACTGCATAAACAGATCCGGACAAGGTTCTATAAGAGTACCTGTCCACCCACAATCCTCCAGTATCTTAGTGTTACTACTAGATGCTAAAGAACCATTATGAGCACCAGCCTCTACAAAGAAACCATTCTCAATGTCCTTCAGGTATGGCAGTATCTTGATATAAGAGCCTTCTGGTTCATTATCCTGTAGCCAGTGATTATACCGGCCAGTATATTCCTCCAGGAAAGTAGTTACTGTAAGGTTGTATAAGGGATCAATCAACTTCCTGAACTCCCATGTAGGTAACTGTAGGTCCTTAATGGATGCAAAAGTGGTAGATATATTCCCCTTCTTCTTGCAATTTGCTACTATGGAATCAAAGAAATTCCAGGCAAGTACTATACAAACCTCTGGTAAACCTTCTGCTACTATAGGTATATTCATTCCCGGTATAAACTTACCCTGCTTCAGTGCATTATCCTCTATAGTATACTGTATCATGGAAGAATCAATACCAAAGTAGTTGAGAGCAGTAGTAGCCTTAGCCGGTGAGCCATATCCACAAACTCTCTTACCTTGTAGTAACTTCATATTCTCCTGTACCTGCTTCTTGATATCTCCTATCCTACGGCCAAAGTCTCTGAATGTAGATACTCTATTAACTCCTAATTCAAGTTCTCTGTCAAGATATTCTTGTACAGAGTCATTGTTCCTATTGTCCTTACTGATGAAACACCTGATAGATCCTCCATGAGTATCTACATGTTCCACGTGAAACATATGGTATCCTAGTATGTTGAAGAAGTTATTGAGTGCTGTAACTGACCAGTAGTTGACATGCTCATGATAGATATTGTCAAAGGTCATATCCCGGATAGTATCCATCAGGTACTGTACCTCAATGATAAACACTCCTTCTGGCTGTAGGTTGTCAAATACTAACCTGGTAATACCCGCAAGATCATCAGCATGTGCAAAGACATTAGAAGCTGTTATTATAGCAGGTGATCCATACATATGATATGCCTGAGTAACAGCTTCCTGATTAAAGTAACCATTAATAGTAGGTATACTGTTATCATTAGCTAACTGAGCAAGGTTCTTAGCAGGTTCTATACCAACAACATTAATACCTCGTTCCTTCAGCGGTTTCAGAAATACTCCATCATTACTGCCTATATCCCATACTGTAGAAGCCTGTTGACGTATACCTCCTTCATCAATAAAAGGAGTAAGGTTGAACTGCTCAATATACTGTAAAGCAGCATCTTCAAAATGCTTCCTGAATACAGGTGATGTAGAAGATACATACAAATAGTTATCAAACATCTTAGATGCTGGTACTACTACTGATAGTTGGACATTATAACATTGAGGACAATAATCAAGTTCCAAAGGATACATATGGCACTGCTGATCAGCACTATCCAATAAGTTATTGGCCAGAGGGGAATCTCCAAGATTAACTACCTGTTCCAGTCTATAAGAACCACAACATCTGCAGGTAGTTCGGTAGTCAATACTATACTCATTCATGATCCTATTCCTATGCTCTTCATCAACCAGTATGTAAGGAATAGTATGAGTGATACCATAGTTCTCATGCTCACGTTCTCCCCTAACCAGGTTCAGGAATACACTGTCCTGAAGGAATACCATAGTATGTGCTACATTGGGCCTGATAACTGCTATATCCCCTGGCCGAATGATCTTATATTCTACAGGAGCATCAGTATAAGACAGGTCCTTAATGACAGATACATATCTACCGGATATCAGTAAGCACTTCTGTTCCTGTATAGGATGATAGTGGTTGGCCCTTACTGATCCTTTAGTAGATTCTATATACCCTATAAGGTTGATAGGTTCAGTGATCTCGTAGTTGTTAATACGACCCCTGGCATCTATATATTCCTTCCCTCCTCTCTGTATGTATTCTAACTGGGTAGATTGCTCCTTAGCAGACCACCTGGTGACCATACCCCTTATAGCATCCTCAATGTTATACAGGAACTTAAAGCCGGTAGATAGTAACTTCTTATTGGACAAGGTATATCCCTTATTAGGAACCTCATCATCAGTAGTAATCAGAGTAACCTTCGAGTTAACCTTCTTACAGATATTAGCCACATCAGCTACTGTCATATTCTCATTAGAGAGGTGATAAGTACCGGTGTTATTAGACTCTGCAAGGAACTTCATAGCACGTACTACATCAATAACATTAACCAGGCTCTTGTACTGTATACCACCACCAAAGAGAGATATGGTACCATCCTGAGAAGCTATCTTGCTGAATAAGTTAGGCATGATATTGATCCTCATATTGTCTCCTGAGTATCCATATACAGAACCTAGGCGTACTATGATATGGTTAGGATGATAATATGGATAAGTCGGCCCTTTATCAGTAACTACTATAATATGCTCACTGTTAATATCTGCTTCAGAAACAATCTTACCTGAAGCATATGTCAACATTGGACAAGTCTCTCTATCCTCTGATACGCTAAAAGTAGTCTCTTGAAGTCCCTCATATACCACATGAGTAGATGGGAATACCAACTTACAGGTAGCAGGTATACAAGAAAGAACTACCCGGGTACCATCAATACCTACTGCTCTGATCAACTTATCCTGTTCAGGGTTACTCTGAGTAGCAGTGTAAGCTACATCAGTTATCCCTGCAAGATGATATACTATATCAGCATCACGAAGGTGCTTCTGCAATAACTCTTTATCCAGTATACTCCCCTGTATGAATGTCATACCCCATGATCGCAACTGAGCTACTCTTTCACTAAGGAATCGGTTATCAATACATACTATATCCTTATACCTGGCCTCACCACTATATAGATGGCACAACTCAGTTCCAAGGTATCCTAATGCTCCAGTAACTACTATCTTCTGCTTCTTCATATAATATATTAAAAATGTGGGTATATGTGGTTCCTTCCGTGGTGCTTATGAAAGCAAAATGGTTCAGTAATATGTTGACACTCTGGTATATCTTCTTCCCGGCCAAACTCCATAGCAAGTTCCAATGGTGCAAATCTCATTCCACATGCCTCAAAAGATCTTCTCCTGTGGCAACTGATCCAGGTATCTTCATTGGAATCATTGTTGAATCTGGCCCATTCCATCTTAGCATCTGTAGGTAACTTACATAACCTATGACTCCTGAGGCCTACACTATTACCTACTCTGGATAATGGTTGGTCTCTGCCATTCTGTATAGCCAGGGCACATTCAAAGCTCCACACACTGCCAATATAATCCCATTGTAAGAACTCATCCTTCCATGACTGTGGATTCACTATAAAGCCATCAGCATGGGCCAGGAAACAAAACTCAGTATCAAAGTGCTTCCATAAGTTAAATGCAATATGGTAGTTCCAGTCATCAATGGTAGCAAATGGTGCAATATGTTCATGCTCAATATAATCAGCTAATCCCTCTGGTCGGTAAGGTGATATTAACTTAACCTTTCCAAAGGTAATCTCTCTGCATGAATATTCCAATGCCCTACCTGTAGCTTCTACAGACTGTGTGGCAACAGCAAGTAATGTAATGTTAGGCAGTTGTATCATCAAGTTGTAATTTATATATTGGTATTGGCAGCATCTTGTGCTGGTTCTTATTGTTCAGATTCTTGTATATCTTCATAGCAGCTAATTGTTCATCGGTGTATTCCTCTACACTATTGCCGTATTCCATACACCATTCCAGTAGTTCATAAGAGCAGCCTATCTGATCCTCATCAGTCCTCCCATCACTCCAAAGGCCATCTGTAGGTGCTGCATCCAATATCTCCTGTGCTATACCCATATACTGACCAAGTTCCCTTACCTCGCTCTTATACAGATCAGCTATAGGAGATATATCCACTCCACCATCTCCATACTTAGTGAAGAACCCTACACCAAAGTCCTCTACCTTGTTGCCTGTACCTACTACTATACCATTCAAATGAGATGCTATTTGATGCAGATATGTCATACGAACTCTGCTCTTGGTATTGGCTAGTGTATGGTTACTATATGCATTATTATCATGAAATGCTTCAAATGCAGTAACTAGACTCTTGATTCCTATAAATACGTTGTTACCCCCATCATCTCCTTTATACCTGTCATGAATAGTGTACACATGATTTCTAGCTATCTCTATATGAGTAGGGTCAGAGTATATATCTAGTATACAACAGTTAGTTGGTAAACTAGTCATAGCACATAAAGTAGATACTACTGCAGAATCTATTCCTCCGGATACTCCTACTACCAGTGATTGAATATTATTGGCCAGAGCATAATCCCTGATCCATTGTACTATATCATCCTGTAGCTTCTTGTAGTTAGTTATTCTGTTCATATAGATATATTGTATCCTTCAGTGATTGTTCCATAAGTAACCTTGTCTCCGTATCCTGCTAGTTCCTTCTGTACCTGGGCAATGACTGTTGGTGATTCAGTGATGTCAACACTGTATCCAGCATCCAGAAAATCCTTACATAGTCTGTATTGTTGACTCTCTACCAATATATCAGTACCTACCTTATATGTAAGTTGTGTGAATAGGAATGGAATGCTCTTATCAGGATAACCAGATGTGAAGGTATCAAAGAGAAACCTGGCATGTAGATCATTAGACTGGTCAACTGCTGTGGGTATTCTACGAGCAATTCCTACATTAGAACAATGTATATCCAGTGCTCTCATATCTCGGGGAATACAAGGGCCTCCATATCCAAAACCATATCCAAGATACTTACTGCCTATACGAGAATCCTGTCCAATAGCTCCTAGTATCTGATGCCGTTCTCTCTCTACACCACTGGAAATAGCAATATCCCCTATCATATTAGTATAAGCAATCTTCATGGCCAGATAGCAGTTAATGGATATCTTAGTGATCTCTGCTGCTGTCCTTGACATAATCCTGTCATTAAGAGGAATAGTCATTATAGACGCATATAGTCCTCTAAGTGTCTTCATTGCAATATTAGAATCAGTGCCTATAAGCACCATATCAGCTGTCTGCAGACCCTTGATAATAGATCCCTGTGCTATAAACTCAGGGTTATACACTACCTGCATACCTGCAGTCTGCAATCTTCCAGCTATCTTATTACAGTATCCCGGCATAGTAGTACATCCTATAACCAGTATCTTATCATCCATCTGTAGACCCTTCACATGTAGTTCCTGTAGATCACTTACTATCCTGTCTATAGCACTATGATCATAACTACCATCTGGTAATGAAGGAGTAGCTACAAAGCAGAATAGTATATCAGCATATAATACTGTAGCCTCAAGATCAGTAGTAGCCATAAATGCCTTACTCTCCTGTAGATACTGCTCAATAAGAGGTTCAGATGTAGCATACTCCTTCCTATTAAGTGCTTGTACATAATCACTTCTTACATCCTGGCCAAGTACTCCATAGCCACATCTCTCTGCCAGTAGTGCAAATGATAGTCCTAACTTGCCAATTCCGATGATACCTAATCTCTGTGAATTCATATATTCCAAGTGAGTTGTGTTAACCAATGTTCTGTTCCTGTAAGTAGATCGTTATTAGATCCTCGCCACCAATAGTGTTGCTCAATGGATGGACATACTATTATCTTATTCTCATGTTCATTAAACCATCCAGCCATAAGTGAGAAGGTACTCCTGGCAGTAATAATATTCTGGCAACTACTCATAGAAATAAAGTCCTCTACATCAGTATGTCCCTCAGAGAAGTCAAAGATACACCCTGGGTATAGATCAGTAGTAAACTGTTCCCGGCACCAAGGAATATCATCCGAATATATCCTGAACTGAAAGAATCCCTTATCCATCATATACTGCATGGCTGCCTGGTAGTACTCTATGGAGGCCATAGGGAATCCATCTGGTTGATTCACACAATCACCTCTGCGAATATGCAAAGCAGTTATATCACTACTAGCTCCTCTAAGGTTAATGATATCCAGTATATCCTCTCTACACTCCTCAAAATACCTGAATGACTGATAGTACCCTCTGAACTCTACATTGTCCATAGCAGGTATCTCATGATAGTATGGGTGGCCGTCTATCATAGGTTCCTGGTATATAGTAGGGTTAACAGGCTGATGACCAGTGTTAGGCACAGATATAGGCACCTTAGCATCTCTACAAGCCCATGCATATGTAGGAAAGAACCATTGTAAATCGTTCTTCTTACAGTAAGCTATTACTGTGGCCATTGAGTAGAGAATATTTCCCAGACGACCATTAAATGTACAAGTTACACTCATTGTATTGCTGTTGTTATCTTAAGGTGTGTATAATAAGGTGTATGCTCTATTGAGTTAATCATATACTGTGCTGTGGTAAGCCCTTCTGCATAGTCTCTACCGGCTCCCAGTACCTGTAAGTTGTGCCTGTATTCCTCTTCTCTCTTAGGGCGGGGATGAGCAAAGCACTCAAATCTTCCCATCTTCACCTGTGTAGTAATACCCTTCTGTACAAAGGATCGTTGAAATAAATCGTCTTCTCCCCCATATCCCTTGAACTGGTTAGAGAAGCCGTTGACCATCTCATAATGTTCCTTGCTACATACTACTACTCCTCCAAAGAACTGCTGATATGTGAGCAGATAGTTAAACTGGGAAGCCTCTCCTGCTATCATACTAGGTAGTATACAGGGACTATAATCTACCTTATCCTGTACTGGTATGAAGTCTACATCATGTAGTATCAGGTAACCATAATCCTGTGCAAACTCCTTATAGCCTGCATTGAATAGCAATCCCTTGTTCCAGGGCAAGTTATCATCCTGCTCTACAACCAGTATCTTATACTGAGGATAATGCTCCTTCATATATAATGTGAAACAGGCTAAGTGGGTAGGCCGGTTCCTATAAGGAACTATGATCAATCCTGTTATATCCGGTGCCATGAAGAAGGTGCTTGGTTATGGTCAAAATCTGCAGGTAATACAATCTTGCTATATACAGTCTCTCCAAGAAATGCTCCCCAATATCCAAATATAGTCTTAGATAAAATAACATTGGAACATCTGGCTATAAGAGACAACTGCTCAATCTCATTAGTAAGTGGAGAGTAAAAGATGTTCTCCCCAGTAAAATGTTCCTTGCACCATTCAATATCATCAGATATAAAGATAAAGGCACTTTCTCCAATAAAATCCATAGCTCGTTGATAATAGTCTATCATATCATCATTTCCTTCCTCCATGCAGATAGCTGTAGTAATAGGGTCATCAACTTCCTTAATAGCCTCTGGTGAAAGTAATAAAAGCTCTTTCATAACAGCTGGTATAGTTAAGGTGCACATATCCTCCAACTTCTTATTAAGTACATCTGCTGGTAATATATCTACCCTGTTAAGGTACTTAAATATACCCTCCTGATAGTCCTTAGAAATATCGCTATTAAGATATACTGTAGTATCTTGTTCCTGTTCAGCAACCTTCTCCAAAGAAGCTATCTGTATCAACTGATCTTGTAAAGATCCTCCTAATGTAGTTGTTATCATATATAGTTATTATATACCTAGTACCTGTTTGAATGTTGCTATCCTGCGATCAGCATGTTGTGTGTAATAATGTTCTTCTTCTGATAAGTTGTCCCACTGGTTATACCAGGGTATATGTCTACATGTAAGGTTACCTGCTACCCTGAGCCCATTCCAGTTATAAGTAGATGTTCTCTTCATTACTGCGAAGGTGGTATCTACTAGAGCCCTATAAACTATCTGTGTAGGGTGTGGTAACTGTACCTGCCAGTATCTTCTCTCAATATCCCTGACAACATTAGTTAAGTGATTCACCGGTATATCATCTATCTGTATGGCCAGTCCTACCTTATCAACCTGGAAGTCCTTAGCTACCTGTATCATATCCTCTACAAAGCCCTTGTAGCTATCCATACTAAGTTCAATATCACTATCTGTGTATACTATATACCCATGGTCCTTGAGTTCCTCTAATAGTCCACAATGCCATAAAGCCTGATGTCCAAGGTTAGGCAGGTATACTACCTGAGCAGGACATCCATTCTCATACCATTCTATAAGAGGTTGGTAGGTACTGGCATTATCCAGGATGTAGATGTTCTCATAACCCAATAACAGTAACTGATCACACAACTTCTCAGTAGTGGTAAGCCTGTCCCGGTTACATATGACTATAGGTGTGTTGCTCATTATACAGCTTGCTTAAAATCTTCTGAAGCCGTTGGCCTATAAACTACAGTAGCATCTTTCTTTGGTGTATAATCAACTTCTATTTCCTTTATAGAGAAGTACTCTCCTTCTACAAAGTGAATTAATATTCCTCCAAAAGATATAGTGGAAAAAGGCTGATCTGGTAAATTGTCAGCTATCACTAACCCATTATTCAACCATTCTTTCCTAAGATCTTCTTTAATCCTACTCATCTGTAGATTGGTTCCTGTTATTTGGAACTTCCCTTCTATTTTATTACCAAGTGCTTCCTGTACTAAGTCTCTTATAGTTGTTGTCATATTATATAGTTTTTTTTCTTACCTTTTTTACTATTTGTTTCATTGGAATATTTCTTACCTATATTACATATTCTCAACTTCTCTTTAGTACTTTCTTTCATAGGAATTCTTACTCCACAGTTATCAAAATGCCATCTAACCATCATACTTGCCCCTCCTTGTTTACCACATACCGGACATACTTTGATTTTCTGATCACCTCTCTTTTTACCCAATCTATTTATAGACATTTTCTTCTTTTGCTCTTCTGTTAATTTCTTCCCAGTATTAGCTATGCTTAGTAATCTCCTTGTCTCTTCTGTTTTTATTCTTCCCTTTCCTGATAAAGACATCTTAAGTTTACTTTCTTCACTCATAATTTTACCCCTATGGTAGTCTCCTATTTTCTTTTTAGTTTCTTCTCCTAATTTCCCTCCATTACCGCCATACTGGATATTCAACATTTTATAGTTACAATCTTTGTATTGTTGGATGATATATATCTCCAACTGATCCAGAGATTCTTGAGTTACATCTTCTGGCAACCCTTGTAGTGTATCAAACTGATGTTTACTCCATCCATATTTCTTTATAGACTCATATATCTTTACCTGTCTCTTGCATTCTCCTCTTCTATAAGCACCTTTTCTTGAGTGAATATTCCAAGATTGTCCTATGTATACTTTACCAGATGGACTAGTTATTCTATATATTCCTACCATAAAATAAAATAGTAGACTATAGTACAGGTGCAACCAGTCATCATCTCATAGAGAGGAACTGTCCTGTATATAGTCTACAATATTGTTGAGTGTTATGAATCATTGATAATGACTGGTTGCACTACAAAGATAAGTAAACTATATGATAAATCAAAGAACTAATTGTGGATAGTTAATACCCGATCTAATTTCAATACAGTCTTTAAAAGACCAGAATCAATACAGTCTTTTATAAATAGCCAATCTGCACAATATTGAGATGGATAGTTAATCCCTACCTTCTTAGCAATATCAGTTCTAATAGCAAAGTTACCCCAATCAACTTTAGACCATTCCAGTGCTGCATCTAATACCATACAAGGACCTACAAGGTGATTAATACTGTTGAATATAAGTATGTCAGGTTGTTGTTCCTTCAATACCTTGTTGATGTACTCTACTGCCTGAGGCAACCAGTAGTCCTGCACAGATGTCTGTATGATATATTCAGTAGTACATTCATCAATAGCTGTCTGCCGGTTAGCTGTACCCCAGTTACCTGTATTAACTTCACTATCCCATACCTCAATATTACCATCAGTATACCAGGTATCATCCATAGGTCCATTATGAATAACCTCAGCCCAGAAACTCTGATCAGTCTGTACCTTCATAGACTGTATAAATGACCTATGCCATCTATCTTCCATATGTGCTGTAGCTACAAATGTTACTATTGGTTCCATTAGTCCTCTTTAGAGTTAGTGTATCCTGGCATCTGGTCATACCTTATCTTATTGCCGCCTCTTACTTTAGCCTGATCCTTGTTAAGTTCTTCTTCCATCTTCCTGTAGGTGTTCCAGTAATCGGGTAATTCCTTCATGATACCTCGTATAGTTGTAGCATTCCCCTCCTTACCATCAGTAATCTCTTCTACATCCAAATAAGTAGCTACCTTATCCAGCATCTTCTTAGCCCCTACAAATGCCCTGAGTACCGGTGTCTCATACATCTTCTTACAGCGTTCTATAGTCTCCAGTATAAGCAGATCCTCCAGGTAGAATGTTGGCTTCAGGTCAGCTAATAATACAGTATCTCTGTCATCCTCAGCTATGTTCCTGTATGGGTTCAATGTACTATCTGGGCATGTAAGATAGAATATATACTTATATATCTCCAAGTAGTCATTAGGGAAATGATCCATTATCTTCTTCAACCAGGGTATTGCATAGCAATGTACCGATGGTACTACTCTCTGGTCCTGTACATCAAATAATGGTATCATTGGTACTTAGTTAATAGTTTACGTAATCTATCTGCACATCTGAGCTCTGCTGCTGCTCTGTTCCATAAGTCATCTGTGCATACTCCATTCTGTGGAGGTACTTGTATTCCCTGATTCCTTACATAGAGTATGCTATCCCTCATATTCTCATGATAGGTTATAGCATGTCTGAGTATTCTCCGGGATATCCATTTCATAAAAGTGCTAATATACTATCCTTCCTGATCTTATTCCAATCCTGGAGCATATAATTCTTCTTACAATATTCTGATAACTGCTTGCCCATATCAATAAGCTGTACAGGATTCTTCAAACACCGCTTGATGTGCTCTAACCATTGAGCAGGTGATTCTACCCATAATATACCAGGACAGTCCTTGAGTACAGGATAGTAAGGAAGTACCTTAGAGCAGATAACTGGTATAGCCTTACATGCAGCTTCCTGTATCTTCAATGTACTCTTGTAACTATTCCATGAAGTATCTACCAGTGGACAAAGTGCTACATCAGCCTGGTCATAGTAGTTAATATACTCATCAAGGTTAGTAGTAGGTAGTATCCTGTAGGACATGGTATCTGCAAAGATAGCTCCCATCTTGTCATATTCTCCCCTGGTATCTTCTATTACGAAGTTATTGTTATTGGCCAAAGCATCTTCCCGGGTCTTGAATGTCTTCTTCTTGCCCTTATCATATCCGGCTAGTACAAACTCTGCATTCTCCTTAATGAAACTATCACTACCTATTCTCTTGAACTTACCTCGTAGTAGCTCTATATCAGGTAAATGAGTAGATCCTCCCATATACAGGAATGTCATCTTCTTATGTGTAACTGGCTGTGGCTTATACATCTCACTGCCATAAGGAAATGCATTAGGGATATATAGTGTATTGTTATTCAGTTTCTTAACCTCCGTCTCCAGTAACTCGGATGTACAGATAACCAGATCAGCTAACTTGATGTGCTCTGCTATAGCCTCTGAATGCCCTGTCTTGGCCCAGTGACTGTAGTTAATATGGTTAGTAGGAAGTACCCACATGTCATCTACATCAACTACTATCTTCATTCCCTTCTCCTTAAGAGCCTTGAGTATAGGTATAGTAGTAGCGCAGTACTTGTTGTAGATAAGCACATCACAGTCTATCTTGTACTCATCATCTCCTCTCCAGAGTAACTCACAGGTATATCCTTCTGCCCATTGTATATAGGATAGAGGATTAATGATCCTATGATAATCACTACCTGAGTTCTTAGATACTATAAACTGAATCTTCATTAGTGTTTCTTTATACTATTTCTATTAGCAGGTGTCTTCAACCAGTTCATAAGAGTAAGCATTTCACTCTTCATGTATGGTAATTCAATGATCTCTATTCCCTTCACTATAGGTTCCTTATTTTCATCCAGTGCTGTAATAGGGTAAGAGTACTTATCCTCTCCTGTAGTCTCAAAGGATACATGCTCTATAGTCAACTTACCCGGTGTAAGATGTGGGTTATGACGTAGTATCATGAACATGTATAATGATAGCTGCAGGGCATAATGGTTGAATTCACAGTCATCAAGGTGGGCCAGTGGCTTAAACATCTTCTTAGTAACACCTTCCCAGTTAGTGAATCCCTTTCTCTTGATCTCCTTATTCGTCTTATGGTCCCTGATATTAAGTACTTCTCCTACAACTTCTACTATATCACTCTGGCCACATATACCTGCTGACTGTAAGTAGATAAGATGTTCAGGGTATATTCCTTCCTGTAGTCTCTGGTCAGATGCCACCTTGCATCCATTGGATATGATAGGAGCATGTACCTGTAGGCCGGGAGTAGTATATAGTTCCTGTTCCTTCTTATTGTGATACCAGGTACCTAGTTCAGTTGACCGGTTATTCTCGCCTATCCATGCCTTCTGAATCTCTTCAGGAGTCAGGCCATACCACTTGCTCTTCTTATTCTTACTGCTCTTAATAGCCTGTGCAGGAGCATCAAACTGTTCAGTCAATGCATGTATCAGAGTAGTCACTGAGAGCCAGGAAATGTTATCCGGTACTAGTGAAGTGTATGAGTGATCTTGGTCAGTAAACTGTATCATTAAGGTTGTTGGTTCTTTTCCTGTTGTTTCTGGTATGCTATATTAGCTATTTCCTGTTCTTGTTCCAGTGTCATATGTGCTGTCCACTGTGGTATTCCTCTTGGGTGTCCTGTGACAGGATCAATATCTCCGAGGTAACACTGACAACTCATACAGTTCTTCTTTAGGCCCAGTACACAACCACATCCTGCACATGACTCTGATCCTTTAAGTACTGCCTTCTCACTACTGCCATCCTTATCATATAGACCACACACATTCGATCTGCAGATAGCCAATCTCTCCTCAGCAATATCCTGTATCTCCTTAGTGTTATTGATATAGGTATTGTATAATCCTTCAACTATAGATGCCTTATTCTCCCAGGCCAGTTGTATCTTCTCTCTTAATCCTGACATATACTCTCTTTGGTTTACCTGATTGTATTCTTTTCTGTTCCTTCTTCTCTATGTCTGCCCTTAGCTGTTCTACTATCTTCATGTAAGGCCCATCTTCATATTCCATATCCTCGAACTCCTTGAGTAGTGATGCAGGTCTCTTGACTATGAATCTACCCAAGCCAAGTACTTCTATCCTAGGATGAGCAAGCCCTTCTAATGCTCTGGCTACGTGTCTGTAATAACAGGATATTATATGTCTCAGATCCTCTTCCGGTATACCCTCCTTCTCTGCATGAGCAGGGATCATCTCTCTGAACTTCTTGCCTATCATGATATATAACACCTATATGTAAGAACATCAGCCATATTCTCTATACCCATAGTATGTGGTAATGACAACTTCTTCCGGCCAGTACCTATAATAGCCTCCTTGACTATAAGCCCTTTGTCCTTTAGCCGGTCAACAGCATTCCTGGTACTACCTACTGTCTTGAATATACCCATCTCCACTATCTTGTTACAGAACTCAATGAAATCTACCTGACCCACAAGGCCTAGTACAGTAAGACAATCTATATCAGCATTGGATACTATAGAATCCTTCGGCTTCTTCTTGGTCATATACCCATTCACCTGACAATATACCATTACCTGAAAGCGCACAAGTTGCCCTCTCTTCATAGGTATGTCTATGATGATATCTTCTTCTGTATATGACTGGTTGTTATTCACCTGGGGTGTTAGGTATTGCTGGTTCCTGTTCCTTATTCTTTTCTTCCTCTGCCTTCTGCTGTTGCTCGAAAGATGCCTTCCATTGCCCCATCTCTGTCTTCACAGATAAGTCCCTCATCATGAGCTCAAGGCCCAGGATACCAGGCACTGTATTAGCTGGTCTTGCTCCTGTCTCTACATCCCTGATCAATTGTTTCATCATCAGATCCTCATACTCCTGCTTCAACCGCATGAATGGAAGTTCCTTCTTATAGAGTTTTAGGAGATTATCCTTGTAAGCATCTATCTCTTCCTGTGTAGGTACCTTGGTCTGCTGTATCTCTGTTGCTGGCCCATCTGTAAATTGTTCCTTGATAGAGGAAGTAGGGGCTTCTGTAGTCTCTTGTCCTAATGGTTGTTGCATATGGTATGTGTATAAAGTTATGAAGTGTATTGCACTTAGAAAGTGTAAAGATATATCCTGCTGTTGAATATTCCAAACAAATATTAATAACTTTGTAAAAAATATTCTATGCCCTTATTATATACTATAGACCTTAACCGTGGAATCAAGTCAGCTGCTCTGTTATACAGAACTCCTGGAGGCAGAGCAATACTGGAACAAGAACGAATGATAAAGGCTGCTATAAAGGAGTGTGGTACCAGTATAGTCAATATCAGTAAACATCCTAGACCATTAGACTGGTTCATAGATCCTCGAGTAGCAGGTAATAAAGTATCTGTTGCAGAGCAGATGATCAATGGAATCCTGGATAAGTATAGAGTAGAATACTACAATGAAGTCAGCTTCTATGGCCTGCAGTTATCAAGTGGAGGGTATGCCCGGTATGACTTTCTATTAAAGGTACCAGGTGGAATCCACATGATAGAGTACGATAGTGTAATCTGGCACAGTCAACCGGAGAACATAGTGAAAGACAAACTGAAGACTGAGTTCCTGCAATATCATGGTATACCACTTACTAGGTATGATAAGTCTCATTATTACCATATGGAAGAATGCCTGAAGAAATTACTGGGTAGATATGGTATCAGAAAGAAGTAATGGCATGATTCTACTACTGATATATCTATGATACAGATAGCAATAGATACTATGATGATGTGGATGTTAGTCCAGATGGTTATAAGGGCCTGGAAGTATACACATTAGTACTCTTAACTGGGCTCGAACCAATATCCAATCCTTCGTAGGGATTCATTCTTCCATTGAACTATAAGAGTATAGGTGACTAGAGGGAGTTGAACCCTCTTCCCTTGATTCACAATCAAGTACACTAACCAGATGTGCTATAGCCACAGTAGAGAGTAATGGAATCGAACCATTCTATTCAGGTTCAAAACCTGACATACTAACCGATGTATTAACCCTCTATAATGGTTCCAATTCTCCTCGTCACCATAAACCGTGTATCTCGTATAGCAGACTGGATTCGAACCAGCGAACACTAGATTCCAAGTCTAGCCCATATAACCATCTGTGGAACTGCTATATAAAGTACCGGTAGAGAGACTTGAACTCTCAATCCCTTGGGCGGTAGTTTCTAAGACTACTGTGTATGCATTCCACCATACCGGTATAAAACAAAAATCCCCAGCTTGTGGGCTGAGGTCAGATAAAACTATTGTAAACAGAATAAACTATACAATACAATCTTCCTCAGCACAAAATGCCGGTGGCTGGAGACGATGTTGTAAATTGTTATTCATGTCACAAAGATAGGTAAAGAAATCAAACTACCAAATAAATTATAAATAAAAAGCCCAAGGTAGAAACCTCAGGCCGATATGAGTAGTTAAAAGTAAAACCTTAAGCTGTAGGAGTTACTATAGCAGATAGTTGTGTAGCTACACTGGTGATCTGAGAAAGGAGAGCATCTGTATCTGCTGCTGATAAAGTTCCTTCCTGTGCTGTCTGCAGTTGCGTGATCTTAGTCTGTATAGCAGTTATAGAAGTGCCAATAGAGTCAAACTGTGCCTGAAAATCTGTAAGTTGTGTCATTATATTCTGAAGTTTAAAAAGTGACTTGGTATAAAATATCAAGGTAACCAGGAGTGTACATCCTATAGCTATATCAAATCCTGTTCCCATAGTGCGAAGATATGTACTGTTTGCCATATTCTAACATTAATATACTCTAATGTATTCGTGCATTACCTAGATAAGATAGTATACCAAATGCCTGTAGCAGATATAGTACTAGGAAGATCACAGCTACGATGTTCAGCAGACTCTTAACCGGTGCTGACATAGGAATGTAGGTGTTGCAAAGCCAAAGCAGAACTCCAACTACAATGATAACGATAAGTACAGTTAGTATAGACATGGTATAAGTTTATTCAGACAATACTATAACTGTGCCAAGAAAGTAATCCTGAAGCCGATTATATATTCTAAGTGCTTCTTTAGGAGTTTCAAATAACCATCCTGTAGATCCACTGATACCGTTAAACTCTATAGATACCATCCACTTGCCTTCCGGATTATCATAGTACATATCAACCTGAGTAAGATCTCTCTTGAGTCTGGTCCATCTATAGTTAGTAGAGCATTCTGCCCAGATACCTTCCTTATCATGAAAGTCATCAGCTTCATAGGTAGCAGAAGTCTTATACTCTAGATACTCTTTATGAAGTAGTAAATAACACTCCTTAACAGTTACATCTCTCCGGTGCAAAGTTTCTACAAGTGGTAAATCTATCCTGGTTGCTGTATCTGTTACCATATTAACAGTTGAATATATTAAATAAAGAGTTGATCCTGGTAAGCCGATTACATTCATTCCTTGCCTTCTGCCACCAGTTCATATTGACAGCTACATAGATATTACTGTGTAGAATAGAACGAATCCTAAGATACTGGTAGAACTTTCTCATGATGCTGTAATATTACTTTCTTTAGATATTACCCTTTCAAAAGCATCAGATACTACAGCAACCAAGGAAGGTAAAGTGAGTATTCTAAGTTGTTCCCTTTCCAATTCATTAGATACTGCCCCAGTACCTTGATTCTCAAACCATATGTGTTCTCCGGAAGTTATCATGCTAACCTGAGCACCTTCTAAACTAAGTCCTTGTAAATGATGATATATATTCTCTACATTATAATGACATGTACAATGACTAAGTGGAGGCAATGGTGTTATCTCCAGTATTGTGTGTGGATCAATTGTAGGTCTACTATCAAAGTAAACACTGCATAGGTTGTTCTCATGTCCAAATGTCTCCTTGAACTGCTGAAACAATATATCCCTCACATCATCAGAAGGACAAACTCTCATACGAATAACTGGTTTATTGTCTGGCCCCAGTTCAACCTTAATAGAACTCTTCATAAATAAATAGATTAATAGCCTGGGTGAATTCCTCAAAGCTGACACAAAGATAATAGAAATAGTAGTATAACAAAGGGTAACAGAATAAAAAAATAATTTTCCAAAAAAAATATTATGAGGGTGTCACTGAGTATGGCTACCGTCAGTTCAGCACAAAAACCTACCGTGAGCTCCCTTGCCCCCTATATCAAAGCAGGGCATTCCTTATAAGAGAGCCTGAATAGTGGACATCATAAGTATGTCATATAACCAGAGAAGCCGAATACTGGAACCATAGTAGGCACAATACAAATATAATAATAACGTGTTATGAACACAAGACAAGATGCAAAGAGGGCTTATGCTATGGCAGTATTAGCCCAGTTGAAAGGTAAAGGCGGTGTAGTAGTACTACCTGTATTCATTAATGAAGGTACTGATGCAGCTCCTATATGGACTCCTACAGATACAGTAGCTATTGAGGGTAGTAATCCTGAATGGTGTGCTGTTAATGTTATGGCTGTCCAGAGCACATTCTCTACAGCAGGGTTTGAGAATGAGCGTGTTATGAGTGCTCTTATACGTCGTAAGACTATAGGTACTGATGATAAGTATGCTCCAGGACAAATCCTCAATGGCAAGATAGCTGTCATGGAAACATTGACACCTACAGACCCAAGTGACCATAGCCGTGATATCAAGGCTCCAAGTGCAGCTCATGCAGAGGCTGGTATCTACTGTACTGTTGCCGGTGAACCAATATACCAGCGCAGGTACTATACAGAGAACCTTGCACAGGCTGATATCACTATAGCTCATGATAACCAGGATGAGATAGCACAGTTCACAGCCTCACAGAAGGCAGCAGCTAAACCACAGTCAGCTGGTATCAAAGCAGCTAGTGCTAAGAAAGTGACAGGTGTAGCAGGTAAACGCTAATAGTAAACAGGAACAGCAGGGACTCTAACCAGTCCTTGCTATCCTTTTTTCACATTCATTGATATACATTGAGTTAATTATGTGAGATATCCCTTCTCCTGTATTCTATCAGGATACTTAGCTATCCTGTCAGATGATGAGAATAGAAATGGGTTAGTCCAGAATACAGTCTTATACTTAGTATACTGTAGGAACATATACCTGATAAGCTCATCCATAGCAGCCAGATAAGTTGTATTGCTCTTGACATTGTTCTTAAGCATGTAATCCTCTCGGTTAATCTGTATATAGTCCTTCTTCCTCTCAAGGTTGTATAGTATATACAGGTATAGTCTCTGAGCCTTATCTGATAAGTTATATACAGAGTGCTTGCATCCAGGGCAATAGTACATCCTAACTGACTGTGTCTGTTCTATATGGAATGTATCTCTGATCAATGTACCTTGTTCACCTTGTACATCAGCCGGTAATAACCTGAACTTATCTGATACTACCTTAGTAGTAGGTATCTCCAGTGTAAAGGAGAATGGGTTGTTCACCAATATGGACTCATCATACTCTTCTAACTTCTTGCTCATAATCATTCAATTAATTGAACAAAGATAGTATAATGGTACAATAATACCAAACTATCCAATTAAATGAATAGAATATAGGCAGAAATATCCAAGTACGTGAAAGTATAAATTACTATCATACGGTATACTGGTGGCTCAATACAGAGGATATCCAGCCTCACACCTCTGCGCTATACAATATATAGTTGGATAGGTGTAGTATAGTAAATACAGCTACAAGTCAATACCAGCAAGGATTGTAGCTGATTATACCTCATTCAATTAATTGAATAAAACTAAAACAACAATCAATCATGAACAACGGTTATATAATAGTGGGCAAAGGTAATAATGCTCACATAATATCTGTCCTGGATACAGAAACTCTAGCTGAAATAGAGAGAGAATCCATTGAAATTCAATTAGTTGAGGTGTATGAAGAGATGGAGGACTATTAACAATCAGCCTTTATCTCCTCTTTCTTCGCCTTATTCAAAGACATTCGCTATATGTAATACTGGTACTGGAAATGCTCTTTCCTACTGCCTTTAAGTATAACTATGGCTAGTACTATACCATTCGGTATTATATACTGGTTGGTATATTCTGTTACCTTGATCACTACTATTGTATTGGTTGGTTATATTATTATTCAGTTCACTATTAAATCTTGCTATTATGCAACATTCTGTACAAGGGCCTAAAATAGTAGGTCATATAGTTCTTCCGGAGCCAGTTAGAAAGATGTGCCAGTGTGATCATTGTAATCGTAAATGGTATGGTAATAGCTCCTTTGGTAAGTTATGGCCTCAGGAGATACTGCACAAAAACAACCCAAATTAGCCACTAAAATACAATGCTGGGGTACTACTACCAAACAGGTAAGATGTAAGCGTATGATAGATCCTATGGCCCCAGGAAAGGCTGTTATGGATGGTGGTGGTGTATACTACTGTGCTCAACATGCTAAACAGGCAGATATGAGGTAATCAATTCACTAATAAAACACATGTATATGACACTCGACTATAGAAAAGATGTATATATAGCAGATGAATCTGTATGGCCAATAGGAGGAATGACTCTGGAATGGACAAATCCTGCGGTAGATGGTACAGTAGAAATACACGGCTATGATGGTAATGAAATGTTCTCCGGTAATATAGAAGATATTCGTAACTGGCAAGATGAGGGTAATGATGATCCTATCATAGGTGTACCCGAATGGGTAGTAAAGATATTCATGGACCTGGAAATCATTGAAGATATAAGAACTCCTGGAGATGACAGGGTATTCAACAGAACATATTAACACTATTAAATAAACCTACAGGAAGTAAGAATGGGTTAAAGTTCTGGCTGAGATAGCGAAAATCTCTATAGCGTATAAATGAACTGGATAATATTCATCTTCTTCCTGTAGGTTATTACTAATAACAATAAATAAAAACAATATGGCAAGTATTCATGAAATGACATATGTACCTGATGAATGGACTCCCTTTTATGGTGATTATAAGAAATGTGTACAGGATATAGAACTGCAAGATGGTACTGTATTATATAAATGCTATCCTAATGCAGGAGTATTCCTGATATTTGGTAGTAAACATGCACCTGTACCTGTAACTAATGTAAAAGCAGTAAGAAAACACAAATTAGTACTGTAACTAAAACCTCACTCATAAGGGTATGAGTACAGTAAAACAAATAACAAATTCATCTCATCAATCACTAAAACAGTCAATTATGACAACTACAAAGAAAGTACGGAAACCAAACAGAAAGACAATTAAGGAGAAGGTGATCAGCTACAGGAATAAGACCTGGGAGTATATCATGGAGGCATACGAAAGGTTAAAAGTTAAGTACAAGATGAAGGTGAAGCTATCTAGTATCCGGCCTCAAGGTGCTGGTTTGTACTTCGGGAACTTCATAATAGCATAATCTCATCCATCAACTAAACAAACCATAACAATGGCAAAGAAACAACCAGTTCCTGCTACTATAGTAGGGCAAGAAATCCTCATTAATGAGGTAACAAAGATCCTGGAGATATTCAAAGCATCTGAATGTACAGTAAGGCCTCACTTCATACTCACAGGTCCAAGTGGTAGTGGTAAATCCCATACAATCAAGAATATGACAGAAATGCATGATCTGGGGTTCCTGGAAGTAAATGCAGCCCAACTGACCAAAGAAGGTACTAGTGGTAATAGCCTATCTAAGGCATTAGGACCACTATTACAGCTAGGTAGTAAACCAACAGTAGTATTCGTAGATGAGTTCGATAAACTGTTCATATCAGGCAATTCTAATGAATCTGCAGCACATGAATCTACTACCGGTGTACAAAATGAGTTCCTCAAGGTACTGGAAGCAGATACATGTAGTGTATTCGGTGACTATGGTAAGTATATCAATGTACCATCAAAGAATGTACTGTTCATATTCGCAGGAGCATTCAATGGTGAGGAAGATATAACACTGGACAGACTCCGGGAAATAGGACTCAAAACTGAGTTCCTGGGAAGAGTAGGCCTGGTATATAATACTAAACCACTAACACTGGAAGATATGTATAATATCATAGACCATTCCCAATTACTGGACAGCTATATAAAGCTATTCGAGGATATAGACCGGGAACAAGTAGTATATGCACTCAAAGGACATATACAGAAAACCTATGAAATGAATACATTAGGGGCCCGGTTGATCAATACACTCATTCACCAGTACTTCATAAAAGGAGGCCAACTAGGTGAGGACAAAGTAAAAGAGATATCATTCCAGAAAAAGCTAAAACTGTAATATGAAAGATCAGATACAGAGTATAATAGATCAGTATGAAGTGCCCTCATGGGAGATACCTGAATAACATTCATTAATCAATAAAAAACCAAATAACAGATGGAAAAGTTCAAGGAGGGTACATGTGGCTGGTATATAGCCTGCATAAGAGACCCCGTAATAAGAAAAGAGGTAATAGCAGGTAAAGACTATCACAGTCATAAAAAGGACAATGTAGATGGATTACCACAGGCTATTATATTCGCTACTGATAGCTATGAGGATGCTAGAAAGTACAAACAACAGGCATATGATGGTAAAATAGCAGTAGCTGACCAACCAGTAGAAGATAGTATAGGTGCAATCCCTAGTGAATATTGGGTAGAAAATCCATTCCATAAAGATAATGGTGAAAAGAATGAAACCTGCGAAATGGCAGTATTAGCTAAGAAATTGGCAGATATAAATGGAGGACATTGCCCAAATGGTACCAGTAAGTACTATAAGTATACAAATGGAAAGTATGCACTGGACTTTCGAACTACTACACCAAGTGGATATATACTCCCATACGAAACCTGGAAAGCATATGTACTGGAAGTAATAGGAGAGAAAGTAGTGGGTAGTGGAGTTAGTGTATTGCCTGCAGAATATCAAATATCCGGTAGAGGACATCAGACAGATGAATTCAGAAGGTTACTGACCATAGCAGTAGGTGAGCATGATATGCTGGGAGGAAGTGAGTGGTATAGCATCAGAAATGGTGAAGTAGATGCTCATAGTGAAGATACAAACCCCGGACTACCAATAATCAGTTACACTGACTGGAAAAGGATACTGGAAGGTAAATCAGTAAAAGAAGAAGTATCTGCTGCTAAACCTATACAACATACATACTCTGTTGGTGATTGGGTAGTACCTATAGTAGATACAAATGATAGTGATTATGAACTGGGAGCAACTGATCTGGAAGTAGGGAAAGTATACCAAGTACAGAGAGTAGCCAAAAACTATCAAGGTAAAGACTATGTAAAAGCCGGTAATAGTCCTGCTAATTGTATACTAACTACCAGCATCCGTATGGCTACACAATCTGAAATAGACCAGGTAAACCCTCCTAAAGTTAAACCAGTAGATAAGATAGAAGTAGGATCATGGGTGATGGTAAATAGTGGCTATATACCCGCTGATGGTAATTGGAATAACTGGGCAGGTGAAGGTGATAGATTCCTATCAGTAGGTCCCTATCAAGTAGAGGAAATAGGAGGACATAACTGTATAAGGAAGATGGGTGGAAAAACCTGTACATTGTCTCTTGAGAGATTCCGGTTAGCAACAGCAGCAGAAATAGCCAAAGCTACTCAAGGTAAGGAGAAAGTAAGTGATAAGGCTCCTGAGATAGGTAGTTGGGTAATGGTCCGGTATATGGATGGTAATGGTATCCAAGGTCAAGGTATAGAAGAATGGTTAGCCCAAGTAATGCCAATAGATACTACAGCAAGTGGTAAATTAAAAGAGGCACCTAATTGCATAGTAGTAAAAACTGTAAAAGAAAACTACCCAGGCAATTACAGAGTACAAATAGAAGCTACTAGACCGGCAACAGCTGCTGAGATAGCTACAGACCAACTTAAACCCACTCCTCCAGAACCATGGTCAGCTATAACTACTGATGGTGTAAAGGTGTATGAAGGTGATAGAGTATGGTGGGTAGAAAAAGATGGCAATGCCCATAACACAAATGCTATGATAAGTAAGTCCTATGAGTCTAGTATAAAAGATGGATGGCCGTTCTTCTCATCCAAAGAAGCAGCAGATAGGTATATAGCTGAACATATAGGTAAGAAAGAAAGTCCTGTAGATGAGTGGAAAGTAGGAGATATATTGCCAGAAGAATGGCTGAAGAAAAATCATTACTATGGCAGTTATAAAGGACATAAAAACAAGACATGTCAAGCCATTAATGACAGGGAGGTAAAAGAAATAAAAGAAGGGTGGGGACTAATATCCGGTTCAAGCAACTGTTGGTTAGGCCCAAAAAGTGAATACCCAACATACAAAACAGAAGTAGAAGGAAAACAAGTAACAAGTACAAATCAATCACAATCAATTAACCAAACAATTAAAACAAAATCAAATGTCAACAACAACGAAGAAGGCAGCTCAGACAAAGACAGTATCACAGATAGCAGGTACAACTTACGAACAAATCCAAAGGTCTCTGAAGGACACGGCGAAAGTAGAAGAGAAACAGCTTCAGCAATCCGTAAAATCCAACCTAAAGTCGCTAAAGACTAAGATAGAAAGGACTAATGAAGATCTCAATGATGCTATTGCTGGCCGGGATAGTGCTCTGGAAAGTGCTAATGTAAACTGGGACAACCTGATAGCTGCAGATGCTGAAATAGAAGCATTACAAATGGGCCTGGATAAACTGAAGTCATTTAGAAATCAATATTTCCCTAACTGGCAGAGTACTCTGGTAGCTGACTAAGTAAAATAAATATAGAAATATCCAGAAAATAGTAGTAACTTAGCAGCTGAAAAGTTGCGGTAACAACTATCAAAAGATATTAAATTGGCCTGATGAGGGGGATCTGTTACCGCAGTGAACTCTCTTCAGGTCATTCTATTTTATGAAACTTATAGAACTACAAGGAAAACATGGGTCAATAGCAGGTAGATATGCACAAGTATCAGATAGTGATTATGAGCATCTAAACCAATGGAAATGGATATGTGTACATAAATCTAAAAACTACTATGCAGTAAGAGCTGTATATAATAAAAATAAATGTAGAAATGTATTAGTATATATGCATAGACAGTTACTAGAAGTAACTATTACAAAATTATGTGTAGACCATATAGACCACAATGGTCTCAATAACCAACGAGAAAATATAAGAATAGTAACTAATAGTCAGAATCAAGCTAATAGTAACCCCCACGAAGGAAAGCCTTATAAAGGTATACGTAAGCTAAAAAATGGAATATATGTATATTGGATGGCAAGGTGTATGAAAGACGGTGTGAGAACTCATGGGAAATGCAGAAAAACTATAGAAGAAGCTATAAATGATTATAATATAATGGCTAAGAAGCTTCATGGAGAATATGCAAAGATAAATATATAAGGCTGGGAAAAGACTCTGGTACAGGACTAATTAGTATCCGGTAAAAGTATAGTAAATTAGCAGAGAGTAACTAGTAACTGTTAGAGGAACATCGGGAGGAAGTAATGGCCCAGAATCTGAAGTTACATAGTTACTCTCTGTTATATTATCAAAATCACAATAAAATCATCAACAATGGAACAGACAATAAAGATATTAAGTGTACTACTGGTAATAGTACCTATAGGGGCATTCATACTGGGATACTACCTGTGCCACAGAGAACTCAGTATGACAATAAAACAACAGCAAGAGGATAAAAAACATTCCTGTGCAGTATATGAAGAAATTATAGCCAATATGGATATAGAACTGGAGTTATTCCGGGATGATAATCATGAGTGGAGAAAACGAAATCAACTACTGGAAAAACAGCTAATAGGAAACTCTGTAATAGGTTCCAATATCACAGAAATAGAGCAGTTGCACACAGAAAGGGATCAATTGTTTAAAGATATCCGAGAAGGGTATACAAATTGTTGAGCCATGGATAAGATAACAAAGGTACTATCAGGTATAATACTGGTAGGTGTAGTAGTACTGGTAATAGCTAATATATGCAGTTAAGTCGTAAGGTAGATAACAAGGCTCCTGTAATCAAAGCAGATAGCTCATATAAGGAGAATAAGGGGTTCAAGGTCTGCCTGGATACAGAAGTACCAAATGGCAAATACAAGGGAAAGACAGGCCACTGGATAGCTACAAATGATCCTGGATATATGAAGTGGTTACTACAAGAAGATATCCTAATAGGTTGGGGTATAATTAAGTCTCCAATAAAAGTACAAACTAACTATACTCACTTCCTAAGTAGTAAAGGAGAATATTGGATAGATATAAGAACTGTAGAAGCTAAAACAAATCCATCAATATTCTTGGAAGATTAAGAGAAATATAGTATCTTCGTAGCTCTCATCAGTTACCCAGTAATGAATAACATAACTACTAAAAATACACACCAGTACATAGATGCAGTCCCTCCTGATGGAGTAACTGATGAGACATCTGTGTGCTGGTGCTAATTATTGTTATGGAAAAGCAAGAAGAAATCTGGTTGCCAATAAAAGGCTATGAAGGCTATTATGAAGTAAGTAATAAAGGGCAATTAAGAAGTATTAGCAGACTGGTTAATGCTAAACTCAACAGTAAAAGAAAAGTAATAAGCAGAATAAGAAAATTATCTGTAAGTGGGCATGGTTACTATAAAGTAAACCTATCTATTGGTGATAAAAGAATATCAGAACTAATACATAGACTAGTAGCAATTACATGGATATCTAATCCTAAAAATAAACCACTGATCAATCATGTAGACGGTAATAAATTAAATAATAATATAGATAACCTAGAATGGTGTACAGCAAGTGAAAATACACAGCATTCCTGGGATATTGGTATAAAAAGGGCGGCTAAATTAAAGCAAGAACAAGTATTGCAGATAAGAAATAATTATCAGGGAAACTATAAAAAGGGAGCTGAGTATTATGGGATGGCATATAATACATATAAGTCAATAATATTAGGTAAAACCTACAAAGACATATAATACAGCAACCAAAGTCAGATAAACCCAAGGTCAAATACTCTGGATACATAGATGAAAATGGACAACAATGGTTGGGTATTCGTATAATACAAGAAAATAGTAAGCCAGTACCTGAATGGTGGCTAAGAGACTAATCATGGTGATGTATGGTTGGATTGATGATGAAAGAAGCCAGTACCTGTAGTAACATATGGGTACTGGTTATTAAACCCAAATAATATGATAACTATAACCAACAGGAATGTGAGGAAGCAAGCCAACAGAAGTACATTCATATGTAAACTGGTATGAGTGGATGATAAATATCCTAAGTACCAGTTCCTCGAGTATATCCATGGAAGTACTAAACGGGATGTAGAGTATAAAGTAGAACAAGAAATTGCTAAAATATTAAATCCAGAACAATGATACAAGCAAGTGAAATAAAAGCAATAGCAGATAAGGCCAGGGTACAAGTAATGGAAGCACTGGAAGAACAGATAAAATTCCGAGCAGATCAAGGGTATAACAGTACATTCACTAAGCATCCTCTGGAACCAGAGCAAGTAATGGAAATAGTAGCTGCCGGATATAAGGTAATCTACTCAGAAGCCAACTCATGTCATCAGATCACCTGGTAAGAAGTATATACAGTAAACTNANCTCCTACTAAAAACAAGAGAAGATAAAAATAAAAGATATGAAAGACTTCCAAAAGAAAATACAAGAGCAACTGGATAAAATGTGCTCTACAGGTAAGCTATTCCGGGCCAAAATAACTGGTGATGAGATATATAGTACATACCTACTATCATTCCCGGATAATACAGATCCTATATTCCGGGATCCTGAAAGTAGTACACATAACTGTAACAACTGTAAGAACTTCATACGTAGGTATGGTAATATGGTAGCAGTTAATGGTAATGGTGAGCTGGAATCCATATTCGCAATAGAAAGTGCTGATGAGTATGGTATAGTAGCCAATATCCTGAATACAGTAATAACCTCTAAAGGTATAGAGAATGTGTTCTTCGAAACCTATGAAATGCTCAATACAAAGCTCAACTATGAGAAATGTACAAAGAGTCAACAAGTATATAGATTAGGTACTGCAGTAAACCATAAAAGGTATACAAAGGAAGAAGCTGAGAAATTCGGTGTAGTAAAAGCAAACCAGGTGGTAACCTTCGATCACCTATATATAGATGTACCCACAGCATTCGTAGATAAGAGTGGTAATAGTGTAGAATCTCTGATGGGTATATACCGGGATAAATACCAGGTATTCAAGAGAGCCATGGAAGAAATATCACTGGATACACTCAATCTGATAGAAGACCTGATCAATCAAGGTAGTCTATTAGATGGTACTGCTCACCTACATACTATCAAAGATGTTATCAAGTACAGGACAGAGTACAGTAAGCTGAAAGGTAATATAGACAACTGGCTATGGTCATGTACATATAGCCTGGATGAAAGAACTGCTAAGTTCCGTAATACCCTGATAGGTGTACTATGTACAGAACTGTCCCAAGGTGAAGAACTCAATAAAGCCTGTGAAAGCTGGAATAAGAGAGTGGATCCTGCAAACTATCATAAAGCTACTGCTCCTATCACAAAGAAACAGATAGAGGAAGCTCGTAAGTTCGTAGAAGAAAATGGCTATACAGAGTCCTTCGATAGAAGGTTAGCTACTATAGATGATATCAATGTAACTGAGATCAAGCATATATCATCCAGTACAGCAATACCATCAGTAACTATCTTCGACCAGGTAAAACCAACTGCTACACAGCACAAAAGGGCTAAATATGATGATGTAGAAGAAGTAACTATAGACAAATTCATGTCAGATATACTCCCTAAATGTACATCAGTAGAGGCACTGCTCCTCAATAACCATGAAGGCAATCTGGTAACATTAACTACTACAAAGAACCATGAGAGTAAACCTATATTCAAATGGGATAATAACTACTCATGGAACTTCAATGGTAACCTGGCCGGTAAATCACAAATAAAAGAAGCTGTGAAAATGCAGGGAGGTAAAGTAGATGGTGTACTAAGGTTCTCAATAATGTGGGCTGAAGGAGATTCGAGTGATAATAGTGACCTGGATGCATGGTGCCTGGAACCTAATGGTAATAGGATAGGGTTCTCAAGTAAAGTATCCTATGGCACCGGTGGTAACCTAGATGTAGATATAATGAATCCATCAGGTAGAAGTCATAAGAATATAGTAGAGAACATTACATGGCCTATTATGCAAAAAATGCCAAATGGTACCTACAAATTCTGGGTAAACCAATACTCTGATAGAGGGTCAAAAGGGTTCAAAGCAGAAATAGAGTATAATGGGGAACTATATACCTATGAGTACAATAAGAAAGTATCCGGTAATGTAATGGTAGCAGAAGTATCCCTACAAAATGGGCAATTCACTATTAACCATTTACTACCTGCAGGTGAATCTAACAAAGAATTATGGTGCCTGGAAACTAACCAGTTCCATAAAGTAAACCTAGTATGCCTGTCACCTAATCACTGGGGAGATAATGTAGTAGGTAATAAACACTACCTGTTCATGCTGGAAGGATGTAAGACAGATAAGGATGTAAGAGGGTTTCATAATGAGAATCTGCTACCTGATCTGCTCAAGCACAAAAAAGTAATGGAAGTACTGGGTAATACTAACCTGATCAAAATAACCAGTAATGAAAAGCAACTATCCGGTATAGGGTTCAACAGTACAGTAAAAGATGAAGTAATAGTGAAAATACAAGGAAGTCACAAAAGAATGCTCAAAATCAAATTCTAAACCAACAAAAAATCAAACAAGATGGAAATGTACAAACAAGCAAGTAAACAGCAGCTAAGGTTCCAGACAGACAAAGGTAACCTGACAGTAGAACAACTATGGTCACTACCAATACCGGTCCTGGATAAGTTAGCAGTGTTTCTGGAAGAGCAATTCACCCTGGCCAAAGGTAAAAAAACCTTCCTGACAGTAAAATCACAGGAAGACAAGACAGCCAAATTAAGGTTCGATATTGCCCTGGATATACTCACTACTAAGGTAGAAGAACAAGCAGCTGCTAAAGAGGCCCTGGATACCAAAGAACACAACCAAAAGATCCTGGCACTCATGGCCAAGAAGAAGGATACTGAACTGGAAGGTAAATCAATAGAGGAACTGGAGAAAATGTTAAAGTAACTCCACTACTCTCCTCCCTATTAGTAGCTCCTGGACATAAGAAAGTGTAAGAAAAAGTTGGAAATGTGAAAGTGAGTGTGTAATATTGTGTCAGATCCGTGGGAGGAATATACAAGATGCTGGCACATCTATTACACACATAAGATATCCCTACAGAGCCAATACTCCATGCCAGTGGTGAGGTTCTGTAGGGATTCTCTATTATGAGCAAAAATAAACCTACAGACTGGTTCATCACATCAAGACCTCCTAAACCATCTCCTACAGAGAAGATAATAGCAGGCATGTTAACTGATATGAAAGTGTTCTTCTATAGAGAAGTTAGTTTCCGTGGTATGAAATACAATAATACAGGCTGTCATGCAAGATATGACTTCTTTCTACCTGACTTTAATACCTGTATAGAGTATGATGGAGAAGACTGGCATTCAGATAAGAAAGCTATACAAAGAGACAAGTTAAAAACTAACTTCTGCGTAATAAACAAGATAAAACTTGTAAGATTCAATATAACTAACTACCGGTTAGGCCTGGAAAGTGAAGTGAAAAAGCTAATGGATAATAGTTACTATGTAAAATACCCATTCCGGCAAATAGATCCTATAGCTCAAAAAAGAAGTACTTATAGCCTACAAAAGAAAAAAGAAGCCTATAAGAAAAGAGTAGATAAAGCTCATTTACCAGCTAGTAAAGGTGGCAGTAGTAGGCCGAGTAAAAGTACAGAGAGGTTTATGAGAGGCAAAAGCAAAAATAATGCAGTAGGTTGTATATATCCACAAGGAATGTCTAAGGAGCAATATGAACTTAAGAAAGTCGAGAGGGCTCTAAAAATAGAACAGTATAAAAGAGGTATATTACCTGAATAGAAGCTAGGACATATAGAAAAGCAACACAAAAAATAATAATATGAAACAATATACAAATGAATCCAAATACCCTAACCTATCCAATACAACAAATGTAAAGGGTAAGCCAAGGAAAGGGATAATCAAGAAGAATGCACACCAACCAGTACTAACAGATAGTAGTTCACCAATAGTAATACCAAAAGATACAGATAAGAAGAGTCTGTTGGTGTATACAGATGGTAGTACTCTAAACAACGGACAAGCCAATAACAGGGGATCCTATGCATATATAGTAGTAGAGAACGGCAAGACATTGCATGAGTATAGCAAAGCTATTACCAATACTACGAATAATAGATGTGAGATGCATGGTGTCATAGAGGCAATACAATACCTGGAAGAAAACCATAAAGAAGTACCTGCAACAATATACTCAGATTCACAGTACTGTGTTAGAGGGATCAATGAGTGGGCCAGTGCATGGCACCAAAGAGGGTATACAGGTATAAAGAATCCGGAAGAATGGAAGGTACTATATGCACTGGCAAAGAGCAATCCACATATAAAAGTGTGTTGGGTGAAGGGACACTCAACCAATATATACAATCAGAGATGTGATACTCTATGTACCCAGGCATATGACAAAGTAGAAGTAACACCTATAGGTAATACACCAGATAACCAGCAAGGAGCCTACATCAATCACAAAGATGGTAATCTCAATAACAATGAACCTGCTAACCTGGAAATAGTAGATATAGCTGCTAATAAGAGGAAAGTATCCAAGAAAGAAGTATACAAAGGTCCTACTCCGGAAGCAATAGTAGAAAAAGTATGGAAAGAAAAGAAAAAACTCGATGAACCTAATAAATTGTTGCTAGAAGTATACGAGCTAGCACTAACTGATGGAGATCCAATACCAACATTACTAAAAATTACTGCCTACTTGGTTAAAAGTAAACTAATATGACAAGAGCAATAAAAGGAATACCGTTAGACCTATGTACAAGGACATGGAATATACTGAGAGATGGGATAAGAATAACTACAATGAAACAGCTATTAGCAATGACAGCAGATGAGTATCTATCAGTACATAATGCAGGAGTAAGAAGTCTCCTTGAACTAAACGAACAGCTGGAAATGTATGAATACCCTATTAAGATACCGGTAGAAAAAGAGAATCTGGTTAAGTATATAGAACGTGAAAAAGAACTATACCCTGCAAAATACATGAAAGAACAGATAACTGAAGCAGAAACTCTCCTGAATGAAGTATGGAAATGGGTAGATGAACAATATCCATAGCAATCTCATGGAATAAAGACCAAGATAGGAGAGTACTTCATAAAGTATAATGGAAAATAAACAAATTCATCATAAACTAAAAAGACAAAATTATGTCAGAAATCAAACAAATAACTCCTGTGGAACTGATACAGGAAACGGTTGCCTATTATAGTGCAGATCCTGTAGGTAGGAGAGCAATACTAAGTATAAATGAGGTACCAGAGAAAGCTCCTTTATGCCAATATCAAACACTGGATAACAGAAAGTGTGCAGTGGGCCGATGTATGCTGGATAATGACAACCTGTATATGCTATCCGGTAGTATAGATGATGCATACTGGAGAGATGAGTATGGTGATAGAAAAGAGAATGCTAAATGGCAAACTCTGATAAAACCAGAATATGAAGATATACCTAACGATCTATGGGTACAACTACAGCAGTTACATGACACTAATGATAACTGGGATGAAGAAGGGTTATCTGAAAGAGGTATGAGAGTAACAGAAAGACTACTAAAAGAATGGGCATAATCAAATTCATCAATCACAAATAAAAATCAACCAATCATGGTACAGACAACAAAGAAAGCAGAACTGATATTCTCCGGAAGAACATTGGAGAGAAATGCAGCATGGGAACCAAATGGTAATATCAGACAGAAAGGTATAGAGAAAGCCTACTGTGATGCAAGAGGATATAATGCCTATAAGAGTGAAGAGAGAAAGAAGGCCATACTTGCTGAAATAAGCTCAATAAGGACAGAAATGAAGGGCATAGTCATGAGCACTCAGAGAACCTCGGCAACCTGTGTGAAAAGGCCATTACCAGCTAAAGCAAATGCAGCACTAACCACTCTGGAGAACATAGGTAAATTCGTAGAAGGGGTATTCACAACTGCAAAGAAACACATCCAGTTAAATTCAATCAGAAACTATACAATAAGCAACTAATGGAAGATCACTATCTGAACTACCTGGAAGCAAGAATAGTAACACTGGAAGAAAGCTACAAAAAATACAAACTTCTGGAAGATACAGATAATAATGAAGGTAACCTGATGTCAACCTATTATAGTGCAATGGCAGCAGGTGTATTCGATTGTATCTGTGAGGTAAAAGCAGCAATTACAATATATAAAACACTAAAACAATAACTATGACTACAGTCGTAATTAAGAACGGAGTAACAAAACTCATAATATGTCCACAGACAGAGATAGAAAAACTCTTACTCAAGGATCTCTTTGAAGGGCCGGTGGATGTCATATACAGAGACAAAATGCAAGTAGATGACAAGAATATGGTAGACAGCTATGTAATATCACCTGCAGGACCAGTAAAAGCACCAGCACAAGGATGAAAGAACTAATAAGACAAGCCAATGAACACAAAGCAATATCCGGTATACTAATAGCAATAGCATGTGTACTGGTAGCTGAGATAGGGTATAGAGTATGGAAGAAACTAACTAATAACTAAACACATAGTAACAGATACCAGAGTAGTATTATCTCTCCAGTACCTGTTACTATATAAAATAGCAGATAATGGATAATACACAAGAAAATGAAAAATACTGGCCAAAAGGAGGGTTCAGGAGAATAGATAATACAGAGCCAAATAAAGGTCAATGTATATCACCTGCTCATAATCCTCCTAGTAATATAGTACTACAACCGGGAAAGTGGGAATATACATGCCCTGCATGTGGTAAAACTACAGTAATAAATGTACCTAATATATCATTCTAATGGATAAGAGACAAAGAGATCATGACTATAAGCCAGATACTCACCCAAATCATGTCCATACACAGGAAAGAGAACAGGAACTAGCAAGAGTAGAAGAACTACACAAAGACATATGTGACCTAATGATGGATGATGTCCTACAAGTAGGTAGTGATAGCTGGTTAGAGGCCGTAAAGAAAATAGGAGAACTCCAAAAAATATGTGTAATATCAATAAAAGCACAATATAAATAATAGTAGTGACTGTAAATAAACTGAAGTAAGATATGGAAGTAGATCAATCAAAAATATGGCTATATGACATCGAGACCCTTGCTGAATTGTTCATGTTGGAAGCTAAAAGAGTAGGACAGGATACATGGAAGCAGTTCGTAGTATCTCCCTATGAGAATAGCCTGGATGCAATGATAAAGTGGTTGAGAGAGGAAAATATAGAGTATCTATGTGGGTTCAACTGCAATTCATTCGATATGCAGGTAATACAGTATATCCTAGATAGTCATGATAGATGGTTCGATCTCTCCAATCAAGAAATCATAGACAAGATATATCGGTTTGCACAGGATCTGATCAGCAATCAGAACTATGATATCCAGCCACCATACAAAGAAGAGTTCTTCGATATTAAGCAAATAGACCTGATGAGCATCCATGGGTACACCAATGAGAACAAGAGAGTATCACTCAAATGGATAGAATATATGACTGATATGGTAGTAGATGAAATGCCTATAGAACATAGTCAGAGAAATCTCACACCAGAGCATTGTCAAATAATCAAGGACTACTGTAAGAATGATATCCTGGCCACTGAGAAACTATATGAGTATACCAGAGGCAATAGTGATAATATCCTGTACAAAGGTAAGGACAAAATACAGGAAAGGTTGGATACTATAGAAGAGTTCAAACTGAAAGCATCATGTATCAACTACTCAGATGTACGCATAGGAGAAACTATCAACTTAAAAGGGTATATGGAAGAAGCTGGTATCAAGAGTATGGCAGCACTATATGAGAAAAAGAAGAATAGAGGAGCTGCTAAGAAGTTCACCTTCGGGCAATGTATACCAAAGTATGTGAAATTCCAGTTACCGGAACTACAGCAATTCCATGCAATAATGAAAAAGGAACCTGTAGACCTAAGTAAGAAGAAAGACTATCCAGTAACTCTGAAAGGAATGGAATATACTATAGCCAAGGGTGGTCTACACTCAGTAAATCATCCGGTAATACTGGTAACTACAGAGGAATATGAGCTAATAGAGTTCGATGTATCCTCACAGTATCCGGCATCACTGATCAAAAGAGAACTGTACCCAAGTCATCTGGGAATAAGCTGGTTAAGGAACTACAAGAAATTAGTAGATATCCGATTAGATGCCAAATCACGGGGTAAAAAGGAACCAAGGTACAAAGGTATTGCTGAGAGCCTCAAACTGGCTGTAAATGGTGGAGGATTCGGTAAAACCAATGATACCTACTCACTGCAATATGATCCCTTTGTCCACTTCCAATGTACAATAGGAAACCAGTTCGAGATACTCATGCTAATAGACTGGTTAATAGTAGCAGGTATAAATATCCTGTCAGCTAATACAGACGGTGCTCTATGCGGAGTACCTGTGAGTAAGAAAGAGGAATTCTACCGGTTATGCAGTGAATGGGAGAAAACAGTAGGTAATACAGTAACTGGTCAACTGGAGTATACTATGTATAGTAAGTATGTAATGCTGACAGTAAATGACTATATAGCCATTAAGAGTAATGGAGAACTGAAGCAGAAAGGTGACTTTCTGACTGATCATGAGCTCAACAAGAACAAAAGTCGTAGAATAATCCCAATAGCTCTTACAGAGTACTATACAAAAGGTACACCGGTAGAGGAAACTATAAAAGGATGGAAATCTATATGGGAGTTCGGAATAGCTAAGAAAGCAAGCAGGGACTACTACTATAAAGGAATAGATAAAAAGACCGGTAACTCACAGGAATACAATAAGTTGATAAGGTACTATTGTTCGAAAGGTATAGGAGAAAAGCTATATAAGTGTAAACATGAACACTCAGAAAAGACGGGACCTAAGATAAGTCAAATAGAAAGCTCATCAGATACTCAAGTACTGTTCAATAAGCCAATAGAATATACAGATATAAGTGAGTTAAAGATAGACTACCGATGGTATATTACCCAAGCATATGGAATAATAGACCAACTGGAAAGAGAAAAAGGCAGAGACAGGAAAGAAGCAGAAAAGGGCTTACTCAGTCTATTCGGATAAACTAATAAATAATGAGTAATATGATATGGGAATATAAAGTAGAAAGAAGGCCCTGGTATGAAACAGAATGGGTATATCCAAATAGTACCTGGGAAGAAGATTACCTAAATAATATAGGAAAAGAAGGATGGGAACTATGTGGATCACCTGTAACTGATAGCATGGGCAGTAGCTGGATATACTACTGGAAAAGACAGATATCGGAGTAAAATAAATAACTCCTATCACTATGAATAATGGATAAGAATACGTAGATTGTGTACCCGATAAAAATCAAGATATGGTCACGGAAAATGAGTATAAAAGTATAATAGAGTATGTAAGAGATGAACTCCGGAAACAACTACTAATGGCTACCTATGATAATGGATATCCGGCCAAAGTAGTACCACAAGCAACTATAGAGAGTCTCCCATCACTATGTAAATACAGTGAATGGAAAGAAGTAAAGAGACCGAAGAATAAGAAAGAAGGTATATCACAGGAAGTACAAGATGCATTCGAGATATGGTGGTCACAGTATCCAGGAATCAGTAGATTCACCTATAAGGATAAGAAGTTCCCAGGAGAAAGAGTATTGAAAGCTAATAAACAGAAGTGCCTGAAACTATATGCAGATATAACCGGAGAGAAAACAATACACGGATGGGTAGGAAAACCTCCTGGAACATTGTTAAATGCTCTCTTAGTACAACTGGAAAATATCAAGATAGAGAGCTATAAGACAGGACAGAATAGGATGCAATACCTGAAATCAGCTGAGGTATACCTGAATCAAAAAGCATATGAGCCCTGGATAGGTGAAGAAATGCCTGAACAAATAAAAGAAGTAAAAATAGTACAAAACTCAACAGATCTATAATGTTAAGACAATATACTCCAGGTACTACTATTGGTAAATTATTATTTATAAGAGAGGTAGAATCTTCACTTACTCGTAATAATAAACGAATTAGAAAAGGTGAATTCGAATGTCCTCTTTGTAAGAAACCTATTATTATAGCAATAAATAGTGCTGTAACAGGTCAAGGTTCTTGCATGGATTGCTCAAAAAGAGGATCAAGAAATCCTGGTTATAGCCATGGTCACACAATAGGAGGCCATGACTCATATAGTAGTACTTATAGAGTGTATAGTAGCATGAGAGCTAGATGTGAATGTATTAATGGAACAGGGTATAAAAATTATGGTGGAAGAGGGATAACTGTATGCGATAGATGGAAAGGAGTAAAAAGAGGGGAAGGTTATAAAAACTTTCTTGCAGATATGGGCCCAAGACCCTCAATTAATCATAGTATAGACAGGATAAATACAAATGGCAACTATGGACCAGAGAACTGTAAGTGGAGTACAGCTAAAGAACAAAGTGTAACAAGAAGAGTGTCTATAAATAAAACAATAGATATTATAAGAACAATAATAAAAGACTATCCAGAAAATATAAACAATATAAGTTTTTATATAAGTTGGTTAGATGTCCAACTAGTAAAACTAAAAGTGGAAGAAACTAAAAGATAAATATATGCCAAGCCACTTCCAGGTACTAAAAGATGAAGTAGAGAAAGGAATACTAGGAAAGACACAGGGAATACCTATGTCAGTAGCCCGGGTAAATAAGTTCCTAAGTATAAGAAAGAGAATATATACCCTATTGGGAGGAAATGGTGGTACCGGTAAGACAAGCTATGTAGATAGTACCTATGTCCTGGAACCCTATGAATGGCTACTACAGAACCAGAAGAAATCAGATATACGTATAGAATGGGTATACAGATGCATGGAGCGTAGTATCACTGATAAGCTGGCTAAATGGTCCTGTTATAAGATATGGAAGGATTATGGGGAACTAATAGAACCAGAAGTACTCATGGGCTGGGGAGAAAGGAAGATAAACAGTAGACAGAAAGGAATGTTTGATGCATGTGAAGAGTACTTCACTACTATGCAGGATAGTCATATAGTCAACCTAATCTCCGGCCAAGAAAACCCAAGAGGTATATTCAAGCACCTAGAGCAATATGCCCTGGAAAGGGGTAAGGAGGAGCAGATAAGTGAATGGGAGAAGATATATCATCCCAATAATGAGCACCTGATCATAGTGCCTGTAATAGACCATGCAGGTAAATGTCGTATGGAAACTGTAGATGGTATGAAAAGTCGTAAGGGAACAACTGATAAACTCTCTGAATATATGAGTATAGTAAGAGACAGATTCCAGATGAGCCCTGTAGTAATCAGTCAGTTTAACAGGAGTATCAAATCAGAAATATTCAGTAAACAAGCTGATCCAGAACCTACACAGGAGTCATTTAAGGATACTGGTAATATGTACGATGATGCAGATGTAGTACTCACCCTGTTCAATCCATTCAAGTTCAAGGTATATGACCATATGGGATATGATATACAGAAATTTATAGATAACACTAATGGTAATAACTACTTCAGGTCATTGAAGTTAATCAAGAGCAGCTATTCAGCAGATGATATGAGGTGGGCACTGGCATTCAATGGTGCTGTAGGCCAGTTCAGTACCTTGCCCCGTAAAGATGATACAACAGATGCAGTAATAGATCAGGTAAAGTCACTCAGATACTTCCTTCGGTAACCAGTAATAATACCAATAAAGAAAGATAAATATATGAAAAAGTACAAACATAAAGGCACAGGTAAGATAGCTGAACTGATGGTTGATAATAACTACTACCATGTAGAATGTGGGCATCATCCTGTAGCTGCGTGGATAGTAGAATCAGGTAATGACTGGGAGGAAATAGAGGAGCCTAAGGAGTATGAAATACAGGCATATGTAGATATAGATAAGCCAGCACACATATACAATAGAACACCTGATGGAAGATTCGCAAGAGAGTTAACCAAAATACCTTGTGATAAGGATATACTACTAAAGAATAACTGTAAGATATATTCCGTGAAACGATTATCTGATGGTAGTATATGGCGGATAGGAGATACAATAGTACATAGTAACTGTAGACTAGAAGAAGCATTCATAATAGACAACTTCCAACTGGGAGTACAGAATGATATATGGGCTAATCCAAAAGGAGAAAAAGGTTATTGCCACTTCAGTTACTGGGAGAAAGTAGAACCAGTACAAGTACCTACAGATAGAGAGAAACTAGTGAGAGATGTGGCTGATATAGTACGCTTCTGCAATCTGAGTGGTATAGCCTATAATGATACAGCTAATCAGATCCTGGAAGTAGTAGAAAAGAGAGGAGATATACCAGTAGAGAAGAAGGAGGAAAAGGTGGTGTATACAAGTGAAGATGGTGTAGAAATAACAGATAAATACCAAACTCTGTATAGTATAGTATATTACCTAGAAGTGAATGGCCTATAAAGAGTAATCTAACTGCCGGTAAACTAGGTAATCCTCCTACAGGTTGTTCAGCATGGAATGCATGGAAGCACTTCAGTACAGAAGAAGCTCGTAAAGAATATATCATCCAGAACAAACCAATATTCTCAGTAAGAGATATAAAGGCACAGGCTAATGGTGCTATCCAGAATGTATTCGCTAATCAGATGGAAGAAATAGCAAGAGAAAAGCTATCAAAAACTAAATAAGCAACAATATGGACTACAAAGAAGATCGAAGAGTAGATGACGCACTGGATACTGTACAATGGCTAAAAGACCTGATAGAAGAACTCCGAGAACAGAATAACAAACTGGAAGAGAAAATAGAAGAACTGGAGTATGAAATAGGCTGTCTAAATGGTACCAAGCAACGGTAATACAACTGGAAGCATCTTAAAGAGAAGTAATAAAGAAGTAATCAAAAACAAAAGCAACATATATGCAAGAACAACAAGAAAGTGTAGAGAGGAAAGGTATTACTCTACCTACACAGGCCCAGAAGCCAAAAGCAGTGAACATTGAGAGCCTGATCCTGTATGGATTACCAAAAAGTGGAAAGACTACTGCCCTATCAGAGCTTCCTAACTGCCTAATCATAGATGTGGAGAAAGGTAGTGCATTCATAGAAGGTATGATAGTACAGCCACCGGAAAATGCAGGGCCTGTAAGCAAGTTCAAATGGCTAAAAGAACTGGCAGCTGAGATCAAGGCACAGGGTAAGCCATATGACTATGTGGCTATTGATACACTCAGTCAGTTGGATTCAGACAGCGAGTGGGTGGGTACATGGAACTATATGCACTCAATCCAGGGTAAGAAGTTCAATAGAAATGCCAATGGTGAGATCATGAAACCATCAGATAGTGACTATGAGAGTGTATTGACTCTAGCAAATGGATATGGATACAGGTATACTAGGGAAGCAATAATGGATATATTCGAGTCACTAAAAGGTCTAGGTAAGATATGTACCATCTTCGTGTGCCATGTAGCTGATAAGATGATATCCAAAGGGGGTACAAGTGAGGAGGTAATGGTCAAGGATCTGGCACTGGTAGGTAAGACAAGAGATATACTGCCAAGGTTAGTAGATGCTACAGCCAATGTATGGAATGAAGAAGGACAGTTCATGATATCATTCAAGGGGGACAATCAGCGAGTGGGTGGGGTAAGAGCCAAACATCTATTGGGGTATACAGGTCCCTTAGACTGGAATAAGGTGTTCATAAAAGAAGACAAACAAAAATAAGATAACAACTAAACAGAGAAAAACATGAAATTCGAGAAAAGTACAGGACAAGGACAACAGACATTGCAAATTGGCATATTCGAAGCCCGGGTAGTAGGAATCAATATGACCAGGAAAGAGAAAGCCGCTTGGAGAGGATGGGAAGTAAAACCGGATGATAAGGAATATGAGTATGTAGGAGAAGATAAAGATCGTAATACCCGGGTAACACTGGAGTTCTGTCTGGAAGATGTAGCTACCGATAAACCATTCGAGCATAGGCTACAGATAACAGATAAGAAATCAACCAGTGAGAAGTCCGGTAAACTACAGTATGTGTCCCAGACAGGTATGAGTACATGGGTAGATGATAAGAAAAATCTACCTGAATGGTTCCTGCAGTTTAAGGATAAGGATAAAAATGTAATAGGTGAAGCTGATTACCGTCAGGCCTATCAGGGAGAAGCGGATGTATATGAATTCTTCCGTAACTGGTTAAATAAGGTCAACTGGTTCAGCCCTAACACAAACGTACTCCTGGATATGAAGAAGATATTCCGGGGAAATGTAGATGAAATCAAAGGAATGATACCTACAGCAAATACACCTGAAGATGAAGTGTTAGCTACTACTACTGTAATGATGGCTACTGTGTATATCAAGGATACCGATGATGGTAAGAAGATGTATCAGAACCTGGCCAGGGTGTACATGCCTGGATACCGTATGAAGACAGCAAGACTCAGTGCTACACAGAATAGCTGGGATGCTGATAAGAATACCAAGAGGTTCAAGGACTCTATAACCGGTGAATACGGTGTGAAAGATGCTTACTCACTAGACCTGCTCAAGGATTTTGTTGAGTCAGAACATCTGCAGGCCACAGAGAGTGTCATTAAACACGACACTACAGAGGTAACAGATACCGAATATTGATCCTATAAAGCTCTCACAACAACCCAATAGAGTACACAACTAAACAGGAGGCAGGTACATCACATATATGGTGTAACTGCTTCCTTAATAATCAATGAGATATGAGCAAATGGATAATAACAATAGATGTAGATGAGGATAATCTGAGGGCTAGTGCCCAGGAATCTGCAGAAGATGGTGAAATAGAAGAAATGACAGTAGAGGATATGATATACCAGGAGATGGGATGGGTAGGGCAATCAGGTATTCATGTAGAGTCTCTGGAAGAAATGAAACAAGCCTAAACAAATAACCTATTATGGAAGATAAGATAGAAGAACTGTTGAAGGAAATAGATGAGATAGCTATGAGTTTCGATCAATATGCCTTTGGACTACCTCTGCATGATGTAAGTGATAGACCTACTAAGGAAGTACAATATATACACAGGTAAAGAGCAATAGTTATGGAATACAGATATAAGGTGGACTGTTATGAAAAAATGTGGAGAAGGTCCTGGGTAACTATCCAAGCAGATACCCAGGAAGAAGCTGATGAAGAGATCAAAACCACTATGAAAACTGATATGTACTTGGAACCTGACTGGTCAGAAGACCTCATAGATACTGCCTCACAAATGACAGTAGAAGAAAATGGTGGAGATGCTACTATAGAGATAATCCGGGATAATGAAAGCAATGAAACCCTATGGACAAATAAGCAATGATAACAATAAAAAGGAAGAGAATGGAGAAAGTAGAAGATTGGCAGATGATAGAGGTAAATGGTCTATGTGAGGCCCTTGCAAAACATGAATACCGGGAGATAACTAAAGGAGTACCTAAGGTTGATATAGAAGTAACAGAACTAATAGAAAGGTCGGGAGAGATATATGTGGAGAAAGATATCCACTCAAGGTGGTCAACTCTATACACATCCCTAGTAGATGGGTATAAATCACTTATTGAAGAGTATACTAAAAAGAAAAATAATGGCAAATAGAAGGTATAAAATAGAAATGGAAATAGATATAGATATGTATATTGGAATAACAGATAGTGATCTGATAGAAAGTCTGCAACCTATAAGTAACTATCATGAGAATATGGTACTTATAGACAACTTCTCCATATCAGCATGGGATGTAATAGAAGATGAAGAAGGGTATCAGACAACAGATAAAAGTGAAGGTGGAGTAAATTAAGTAGGAAAAGTCAAAGAGTCAGTGTAAATTCACCGGTTCAAAATTAAATATATGGTCCTGGAAAAAAGAGTACAACTGAAAGAGCTGATATTCTCCAAAATAGATCCATATGATGTGTACCAGATGTATGTACCTGGAGTAGGTATAAAGAAGAAGATGAGATCTCCTATAAGGACAGATAAGCACGAAGGTTCCTGGGGAGTATTCTATGTAGATAATGAACCACTATGGAAGGACTTTGCTACCGGAGAATCAGGTAACTGTATAAAGCTGGTACAAGAGATGTTCGGAGTATCATATGGTAAAGCACTGGAGAAAATAGCAAGAGACTTCCTGATAATAGAAGGTACTGATAACTACAAAAAGATCATAGCCAACTATCAGAAACCAATAATACCAGCTACACAGAGTACACTCATACAACTAAGGACAAAGAAGTTCACAGCCAAAGACCTACAATATTGGCTACAATATGGTATAACACCACAAGAACTCAAGGAGAATAATATATACAGTATCAAAGAGGATGAGTGCTACATAAATAGACAGAAGTGGAGTATCAATAAAGGGGAACTTGCCTTCGGTTACTATTATGAACACATACAGAAATGGAAACTTCTATTCCCGGAAAAGGCCAAGGAGGATAAATGGAGAAACAATCTGCCACTAGCAACTGTAATAGGACTCGAAAATCTAAATAAAGACAGTAATACAATAGTAGCTAAAAGTCTCAAGGATTACATCGTTACCCGTAAAATACATCCTAACTGCTGCTATTGCCAAAATGAGAGTCTGCAAGCAATACCCAAGGAGAAAGCAGATATAATAACAAGTAACAGTAAGAAGGTGTACTATTCCGGTGACTGTGACCAACCAGGTAAAGCAGCCAGTTACAAGATCACAGAGGCCTACTGCTGGGCACATCTGAACCCACCTGATAGAATCATGCCCTTGGGAAAAGATATGGCAGATTGGGCAATGCTAGAGGGAATAGAGCCTATAAGAGAACATCTGGTCAAAAAGAAAATCATATGAAAAAATGGGAAGTAATATACACTCTGAAAATAGAGGTAAACGGAGAAGATGAGAATGAAGCTCAATATAATGCCTGTGAGGAACTGGAAGACCTGCTAAAGAGCTATGAAGATGATCCTCTGTTCTTGACAGCAGCACTGGTAAGAGAACCAAGAACGATAAATGAAATAATATGAAGACAGCAAAGACAGTACTCCAACAGTACAAAAGTAGAAAGTTGGCCGGGTGTGAGTATAATGAAGAAGTAATACTGAAAGCAATGGTGGAATATACAGCCCTGGTAATAGACGACATACTCAGTAAACCATCAATGATATATGTAGAGGATGGAGAAGCAGTGTATGACTATGAAAAATTCGGAGAAATGGTAAAGGCATTATAATGGCATATACAGATCAGGTAAAAGCAAAACTCAAGTCAAAATATCCAATAGTGTATGATAGGTTCAAAACTGGTACTGCAGATATGGAGATCCTGAGATGGGTAATAGATAATATAGGTACATTCATGGATAAGAAAGTTCCATATACAGTACTGAAAGAAAGCCAGTTAGAATCTGTGGATAAAGATGGGGTACATAAATACAAAGAAGTATGACAACAGAGCAGATAGTAACAAAGATAGTGTTCACAGGAGATTGGCAGGAAAAGTATGCAGTTATGAGAAAGTATGAAGGACATATAAAAAGACAATGGAGAAAGCAATTACAGGGAATGTCAGGTATAGAGGTACCTGTAGTACGTAAATCAGTAAAAGAGAAGGTATGATAGTATATAGAGGGAAATCCTACCCAAGTAGAGAAATAATGTTCGATGAACAAGAAGTAACAGTATGTACAGAGCAGTTAGAAGGCAAACTCCTGCATGATATGGAACATGGTGAAACAGAAGAAATAGCAAATAGGGCACATGACATAGATACAGGCATCTTCTGGTACTGTAATGAAGAAGAATATGCAATGGAAGCAGAAATGCTAAGTGCATATATAAAAGGAATATTATAATCATAAACAACTAAAACAAATAACAATGCCTGAATTAGTAGAGCCACAAGATACCAATGACAAAATAGCAAGTAGGCTGAATAACCAAGAAGAAGTATTCCCAAATAACCTGGATACAATGAGTGCAGGTGAAGTAGCAGAGACACTGACTAATATAATAGCAGAAGGTGCCAAAATAACACCAGAAAGTGGGTATGTAGCTAGTACAGATCCTGTGAAAGTAGATAATAGTAAGGAAACCCTAGCCAGTGTAACAGTAACCAAAGCAGAACCAAAGGCTACCAGAGCAAGGAAAGCTACTCCTGCAGTAGGTAAGCCAGTAGATACAGCAACAGTAATAGAAGATCTCCGTAAACAGGCCCAAAAAGCTCACACAAAGATAGAAGTAATAGAATGGATAGATGAGTGTGTAAATGTACAGGATATGCCAGCAGATATGGATAAACCGGTAAGAGACATACTCCTGCAATATGCAAAGGAACTGGAATCCGTGAGAGCAATCTATATCCAGAAAATCCAATCACTATGAGAACACTACTGATACTAGGAAATATAACCTTCGAGGAAAATCCTAATAAAGCAATAATACATGAAATAGAAGATGTAATGTTGGTAGATGGTATACAAAAAGCACAAGAAATAGGAGAATCTATAGTAAATATGTACTATGGATATATAGTGCCCTCTGTATATAAAGGAGAAATAATCTGGGAGTAAACTAATAACTAAAAAGAACAAATAAGATATGGAAGATACAATAGTAGATCAAGAACAAGCAGCACTACAAACACCAAAAGAGTACCTGTTAGCAGTTCCTGTGCCTGAGCAAACATGGTCATATAAGCCAGTGGCACATGGTGATCTGATAAGAGTAACACTGGAAAGTATAGAGGCCTGTGGATTCGAACTGGTAAAAGAGATATATACATATAGGAAAGAAGGTCTGATAGCAAATGGTAAATACCTGCTAAAATACGGAAATGATAAAGATATGTCCCTAATGATAGCATGGCAGAACAGTTATGACAAATCACTATCACTGAAATTTGCTGTAGGAACTTGGGTGTTCATCTGCAAAAATGGCTGTGTAAGTGGTAATATGGGAGCATTCCGGAGTAAGCATATAGGAGATGTACAGGTAGTATCTCCAGCACTACTAAGAGAGTATATATGCAAAGCAGGTGAGCAGTTTGATACTATGGTAGAGCAGAAAGAAGCCATGAAGCAGATAACACTAACTCATAAAGAGAAAGCACAGGTACTGGGAGTACTGTTCATAGACCAGAAACTGATAACCAGTACACAGCTAAATGCAATAAAGGCGAGTATAGAAAAGCCTACATATGACTATGGGTGCCCGGATAGTGTATGGGAGCTGTACAACTATGTAACAGAAGCACTGAGAGATATATCACCTCAATACTGGTTAGCAGCACAGGTAAATATCCATCAGTTCTTTGTAAAAGAGTTCAATATCAACTAATAACCATAACAACTAAATAGAAAGAGATATGAGTATAGTAACAAAAGATATCGCAAACAGAGTAAGTAGGCAGATAGTAGAACCTATAGGCAAGAAAATAGAGGAGATAGAAAAGGAAATGGGGGAATATGTACGGGAAATAGCAATAAAGAATATACCGGAAGAAATACTAAAGTTCTATACAAAGCACCCTAAATACATGGATTCCTGTACACGAATATACTGTGAGGGAGTAGGGATAAATGACTACAAAGTTGTAGATATAGATGCAATACCTACTAATGAAGGTTGGAGTAAGACCATCAATCTCAACAAAATAGATGCCGGGAAAGTAGTAAAATGGGATAACAAGATAGATGATCTGAGTGATAAGAAAACTACTACTAAAAATGAAATATATCATCCATTGTTGAACCTACGTACATACAAAAAAGTCCAAGAGGCCCTTCCGGAAGTCTACAGCTATCTACCTAACATCAATGCAGGTAAGCAGTTAATGATCATACCATCAGTAGTAAGGGAGAAGATAGCCTGCTTAATCAGTACCGATGTAGAGAAGAAGTGCATTCAGGACATCAAGTAAATTAACCATAACAAACAACCCTCCGGAGAAATACACCTAGTAATGGGGTACTATCTGGAGGGTTAATTAATATTCGTAATATGAAGAAGATAATAAGAATAATCCTGAGTCCGGTAGTAGCAGCTATAGCAATAGGTAGTTACTGTGTGATACTGCCTATATGTAGTATCTTCCTGATAGCTGCTCTGGGGTTCTGGATATATGGAGATACTGATAATGCAGAAAAAGGTTGGGACATGACAAACAGTACATTCCTGGGCCCATTGAGAGTAATTCGCCACTGGATACAAGGCTATGAAGACTAACACCTATACCGGAGAGTATGAACTAGTAGCAATACTGGATGGGTGGCACTATGTAAATGATGCACCTGAGGACTATCCGGAAGGATATTGGATGTATCCAGAAAGTCACCTGGGCCCAAGACAGATAAAAGATATGGAGTATAGTAACGACTGGGAATGGGTAATGGGTGTAATAGACAAAATAGAAGAACTCGGATACAAAGTAATAATGAGCAGTGACCAGGTAGAAATATATAAGGGAATAGAACTACTAATAGATGCAGACCAACAAGACACATTCCTGGAAAATGCAAGTGATGCAATAGGAGCATTCGCAGTATGGTATAATAAACAACAGAAAGATGGAAAAGATTAATAAGATATGTAAGTTGATAGTAAAGCTCACTCCTGTAGAAATATCACAAGCACTAGAAATGTGTGACCAACAGATAAGCTACCTGCATCCACTGAAAATAGCTACTCAACGTAAGATAAATGAGATGGGTAGAAATAATAAGGAGATAGTATATAAGATAGCAGAACTACAGCAGACTATCAAGAAAAATGAAGAACCAAGTAAAACAAAAATAAAAACTATATGATAAACTACCAAGAAGAAATACAAGATGATCTACTGAAAATGAAAGCAGGGTTCGAAGGTTCTGGAGATTATATGTCTGGAGTAGGTGATGGTATATGGAATCTATTCAATCGTATATATACAGATGAAACAGATGATCTGTTACAGAAAGTAATACGAGCAAGAGTATTTAATGTAGCTCACAGACAAAATAAAGTAGGATGATACCAAAGAAAATAGCAATAGCTAAAGCCAAAGAAATAGCTCAGTTAGGATATGATGAAGTAATCATAGTAGGAGCTAACTATGAAACAGGTACACAATCAGTATGTACATACGGTAAATCACAAACAGCCTGTGAAAATGCAGCTATTGGAGGAAATACCATAAAGAAGCTACTCAACTGGCCTGATGAGAAGTGTAAAGCAAAGCCAACCAGACAATGGAAAAGAGAGAAATATGAAGCTATGGAGAAAGTCCTCAAAGGTATAGTATCTGCTATAGAAAATCCATATGAAGAAGATACTCTCAACCTGGCAAGACTAGTAGGATTAGCTGTACTGGGTAGAAATATAGTAGGAGGAGAAAAAGGTGAGGCAATAGAAAAATACAAATAGCTATATGAAAATAAAGAAAATGACCAAAAAGAGTATGAATGAGACTGCAAAACTGTATGCTCTTGAAATGCTAGGTAAGGAGCAGTATGATAAGAATAAAACGGCAGTAAGATCAATTATAGAAGACTGGACAAAAGGATTCTTCTATGCAGAAAGATATTATATGGGAGAAATAGAAAAGCAAAAGTGGTTAGAAGAAAATGAATGGCAATATGGTAAAATAACTAAAGTAGAGCAGTTATGAAAAAAGAATGGACAATAGAAGAGTCACTAGAGATGCCAACTCCCTGCCAAAGCTGTGGTAAATGGCAAGAACTAACTGATATGGTAGGATCAGATAAATGGTATCCGGGAACAGTAATATGTGAAGAGTGTAGTGACCTGGAAGAGAAGGAAATAGAGCTCGATGAAGAGATAGAAAATGAAGAGAACAACTTGGCAGATGCTAAATGGCAGATAGAAGAGAGTACTAAGGAACTGGAGAAACTACAAGTAAAGAAGATAGAGCTGGAAAATAAAATAGAAAAACAGAGATATGGTAATTAATGAGAGTAATGAGGGTAAACTGAAAGGGCAATTTGGTGACTGGTATGAGCTTATTAAACCATTCCTGTTAACAGATGCCTTCGATAAGATAATAGGGCACCTAAAGGCTACTGTAAATGCGGGGAAACAGGTAATCCCAAAGAGCAATGAGTTGTTCAAGTCATTCGAAAAATGCAGCAGACATAAGGTAAAAACGATAATCCTGTTACAGTGCCCATATGCCACTAAAAGGCAAGATGTAGTAATAGCAGATGGTATACCAATGTCTTGTGGGAATATAGCACCATATATGCAACCTAGCCTCTATCAGTGGTACCAGGCCCTGGAGAAGACATATGGATTCGATGTAGACAATGACCAAAGACCAGATATAAGCTACCTGCTGGAGGAAGAAGGAGTACTACTACTAAATAGCGCATTATCGGTAGAATACCAAAAAGTGGACAGCCATGCACAACTATGGGAGCCGTTCACAAAGTTCATTCTGGAAGAAGTAGTAGGACAATATATGCCGGGAATACCAATAGTGCTCTGTGGAACTGCTGCTCAGAAATATGAGAAGTATATACTCCCTATGAAGAACCCTATCAAGAAAATTGAACATCCGGCAAGTGCTTCCTATCAAAATCGTGACTGGAAATACGATGATATATTCAAATGGATAAACAACATTATAGAACAAAATAATGGCAAAGAATATACCATCAGATGGATCAGAAAGAAACATGAAGTAGCTGATAAAGATAATGTTGCCCTACAAGAATGGTTAAAGCCTATGAAGAATGAGAATGATGAAGTAGGAGATCTTCCTTGGCAGAAAAAAATACAATGATAAATAGGAATACTGCTGGAGATGTTCTACCTTAGCGGTATGGAAAAGCTAAAAAAAGGTACCCAGGAATGGAAGGATGCTATAGCAAAAGGCAGAAGGAAATATACATGTGATGAAAACTATTTCGAAAATATAGATACAGAAAGTAAAGCATACCATCTAGGTCTAATGTATGCAGATGGACATAATAATAGAAAAAAATGTCAGATAGTAGTTAATCTACAAGAGATAGATAAAGATGTACTGGAAAAATTCAAAGAAAGTATAAAATATACAGGAAACCTTAGTATATGGAAAAAACCTGCTCCTAGAGGTAATCAAATAGCACTTGCTATAGTATCTAAAAAATTATCAGAAGATCTGGAAAAACAGGGATGTGCTCAACAAAAAACCCACCATTTGAAGTATCCTTATCATATCTCAAAAGAACTGCAAAAACACTTTGTAAGAGGGTTCTTCGATGGTGATGGTAGTATATCCAAATCCAAAAAATATGCAGTTAACTTCTCAATGATAGGAACTTCTGATATGTGTATAGGAATAGCTCAATACCTATCGGATAAATTAGGTAAAGAGATAAGAGTAACAAACTGGAAGGAAGGAAAATACTCAACAAATAATATCCGGTATGTAAGATTATCTGGAAAAAAGGATATTAAAAAAATAATGGATGATTGGTATGAAGAAGCTGCTATATACATGGATCGAAAATATCAAAAATATTATCAGCTATTCTATATAGAAAAACTAGCAGACTATGAAAAATATACTAGTAATAGCCATGCAGGTAAAAATGGTGGAAATTCCAAACCGGTAATACAGTGTGATATGGATGGTAATGAAATAAAAAGATGGAAATCAGTAAATGACGCACAGAGAGCAGGTTATAATGGAGGGTATATATGCACTATATGTAAAGGAAAAGGTATTATGCACAAAGGCTATAAATGGAAATATGCTGTATAAGGCAGTAGATAGTGATATACCAAAAGAGCAATTAAAGGGAATTGATCCATTGCCCTGGGAGAAAAAATAGACAATATGGAACAACAAACAGAAGAGCAATTCTACGAGAAATATAAGACAATACCCAATCATATAAGGCCCAATGAAAACAATGAGTGGGAAACATACGGAGATGAGTTGGAGTATATAAAGAAGTTAATAGGAGAAGAAAAAGCCGGGTATATATGGACAATCATAGACAATAACGATGGCTGGATGGGGATAGTAGCAGGTGTACATGTAGTTAATAGAATGTGCTATCTGGTTACTACAAAACCCTGGGAAAGTATGGATGAGGAATACACAGTGTATGATACTACAGAACTCCGGGAACAATGGGATAGTCTACCTGTAGCTGCTATAAGTGAAGTATGTGGTACTACATGGGAAATCACAAATGAAGATGATCTACAGGATATAAAAGACAGTGAATTCTACATGTGGGAAGAAGCCTCTGAATCATACAGAGATGAGATACTAACTAAATACAAGGACCAACTAAAAACTCAAATATGAGCAAAGTACTAAAGACAATACAGAGTAAATACAGCTACTGGAAAGCACAACAAGAGAAATCCCTGACAAGATATGTAGAATCAGGAAAACTCTCTGACCGGTTAATGGCAATGAGGTTAACTGAAAAGTGTAAAACCTACCAGGAAGTAATGGAAGTAGTGAAGGAAGAGCAAGTATAAGTGAACTAAAAGTAAAAAAAATTAATAGAAAAGTTGTAATTTCTATTAAAAGTTGTATCTTTGTAACATGTTAAGAGCCTACAAGTATAGAATGTACCCTACAGATTCTCAAAAAGAATTGTTAGATAAACATCTAAATGCTTGTAGGTTCATATATAATCTGGCATTAGAAACTAAGAATAGAGCATACATATCCTGTAGAAAAAATATTACTTGTTTTGAATTGATGAGGCAAACTACTGAACTAAAACTGGATTGTCCTTGGTTAAAAGAAGTAGATAGTCAAGCATTACAGCAATCAATAATAGATCTGGATAAAGCATTTACACAGTTCTTCAAGTCAACTAAAGGATTTCCTAACTTTAAAAATAAATATGGTAAACAATCTTATAGAAGTCCTCATGAAGACCGTATAAGAATAGAAAATGAAAAAGTAAGACTACCTAAATTCAAAGCAGGTATCAAAATAATACAGGATAGAAAGTATAAAGGGGAATTAAGAAATGCTACTATAAGTAAAACTACTACAGGTAAATACTATATATCTTGTCTAGTAGAAACTGGAGTAGAAATACCGGTTAAAAAACCTATACAAGAATCTACAGCAATAGGTATAGACCTAGGTATAAAGACATATATAGCAACTTCTGAAGGTAAAGAATACCAGAATCCTAAGTATCTGAAGAACTCAATAGACCGACTAAAGATCCTACAGAAAAGAGCTAGTAAGAAAGTAAAGGGGAGTAGTAATAGGAAAAAGGCAAACCTGAAAGTAGCATTATTACATGAGAAAATAACCAATCAGAGAAAGGATTTCTTACACAAACTATCAACTGAGATAACCAATCAGTATGATACTATATGCTGTGAAAACCTGAATATAGAAGAAATGGTTAAGAATCATAAACTGGCAGGAGCTGTACAGGATGCTGGATGGGGAGAATTTGTTAGACAGCTAAAGTATAAGAGCGAATGGTATGGCAAAAATTTATTACAGATACCAACATTCCAGGCATCTACAAAGGTCTGTAGTACATGTGGTACTATGAAACAAGGGCTGACTCTGGCTGATAGGGAATGGGACTGTGATAACTGTCAAACTCACCATGATAGAGACATCAATGCAGCAAAAGTAATCAAACAATATTGTATAACACATTCAGGGCAGGTATTGCCCGGTGAGTCTGTGGAGTTGCCAACAATGGTTGGGACTATGAAGCAGAAAGATACGAAATTATTAATACATTAAAAGTAAAACTGTCAAATATGGCAAAAGCAGATAATATAGTAGAGACAATAAAGTACAGAGGATACGAAATAGAAATAGAGTATGATAACGATCCTATGAACCCAAGAACTGACTGGGATAGTGCCTGTACAATGTGCTGTTGGCATAGTAGGTATAATCTAGGAGATTGGAGAAATGGTAAAGTACTGAGTAAATACTATGATGAACCTATAGACCTACTATATGAACTAGCTGGATTGGATAGAAGTGACTGCCAGGATGAAGAAGGTAATGACTGGACATATGAATGCCTGATAAGCAGTATAGAAGAAAGAGGTACAATAATAGCTCCTCTGTACCTGTATGACCATAGTGGTATATCAATATCAATGGGAGGATACTCATGTTCATGGGATAGTGGGCAAGTAGGGTGGGTATACATAGAGAAAGACAAGATACAAGAAGAATGGAATGGTGACTATGAGAAGGCTAAGAAATGTATGCAAGGAGAAGTAGAAACCTATGATGACTACCTGACAGGTATGGTATACCGGTGGAATACAGATAATGATGGATGTGGTGGATACTATGGACAAGAAGGCCAAAAAGAGGCTATTACAGAGGCAAAACACTCAATAGACTACTATATCAAGGATAAGACAAATAAACACCTGCAAAAGCTCAAGGAATGGATAAAAGCAGGGGTGAATATCCAGTACAGGAAAGCAATGGCAATATAATGTAATAACTAAATAAATAGTCATCTAATGGCAAATGAAAAAGTGAATATAGCAAGTCTACATCCATATGCTGACTTCTTCGAGGAGTTCTGCAGAGATATAGAGAACTGGGTAGTAATACCAGTATGCCAAGGTAAACCGGATATAAAGAAATTGGAGCAGATATTCAGTACTCTGGGTGACTGGGACTCATTCAAAACAGTAATGCAAGAAATGCTGGATGATGAAAGCTATTATAAGGACAAATATGATGAGCAGGAAAAAGATAAAGAACTAGCTGAAGAAACTTTGGCCCAGACACAAATAGATATCAAGGAGATCATGGAAGATATACAGGATCTGGATAATGCAGAAATACCAAAAGAAATAGACCTGCAGATACAAACAATCTATGAAAAACTGGAAATAGAAGAGTATGATGAGGATAATAGTGATTGGTTAGTGTGTACAGATAGTGAGGCAGATGATAAATGGGAACAGGAATTGGACAACTATATAGAAGAATGTATATATCCGGAGCTGTCTGGTACACTCAGAAACTACTTCGATGAGGATAAATGGAAAACAGATGCAAGGTATGATGGTAGAGGTCATTCATTGGCAAAGTATGATGGACATGAATGTGAACAAGAAATAGAAGGTACAACATACTATCTATACCAGCAAAACTAAGTAAATTCGCTCATGGCAAGGAAACAAATAACCGATGAACAACTCCTGAAGCTACTCCAAATGCAGGGTATTACCACTATCATAAAAAATATCGTGGTAATCCTGCATGAGGATATAGGAGAACAGGTAGAAGCAAGTGATAGAGGTATAGAGATGTATGCCGGTAGGGTGTTGGAGAAACTCAAACAGAAATGTAATCAGGCAATATCAAAGAAGAACCTGGATGTGAAACAAAGGGATCTATTGGAGCTGATAGAATCCATAAAAGATGGCACTGAACCTCATTGGACAAATAAACTAATAGACAAATGAAATACAGAATAAGGCAAAGAATAATGCCGGGAACAACTACTAAGTACTGGTCTGAGTATAAGAAACATTGGTATAGTAGATGGTGTATAATAGATGAACACAAAAGTAGTGAAAGTGCAGAAGCTCTACTTAAAAGAATAGTAGAAGTTAACTCAGCAACCCCAATAGAAGAACGGATAACTGATTACCCTCATAAATACTATGTATAATGACCAAGATAGCTAAACAGAAAGAACGGGTAGTGGTAATACCCTGGGTGTATGAAGGAGAGATAGTGAACGAAAACTCAGTACCTTCCTGGGCAGTAGCAATGGTGTATAAAATCACACGAATAGCTACTGGAAAAATCTACATAGGTAAGAAACACCTAACCAGTACCAATAGAAAGAAGATTGGAGTGAGAGAATTGGCTAATACAGGTACCAGGAAGAGGTTCAAAACCATTGTGAAGGATAGTGGCTGGATGACATATAACTCGTCCAATATACAGCTAAAGAATGAGCTACTACAAGCAGAAGAACATGGGCTATTACATGTATACCATAAGGAAATCCTGCATTGGTGTCATAGTAAGAAACACGCCAGTTATCTGGAGGTTAAGGAACAGATGATAAACCACTGTCTGGAAGTAGACAGCTATGTAGATAATGTGAATGGAAAGTGGTATAGGCGTGACCTAGTAAGAAAAACAACAGAAGAATGACGAAAAAGTATACAGAAGAAGAACACACCAAGTGGTTAAGTGACTCATACAGCGCACTCAAGGTACAATATAAGCTACTCAAAGATGAATGTGCAGAGAAGGGTAGAAAGAATGCAATACTAAATGATAAGTACCTGGAATGCCAAAGGAAGATCAAGTGGTTGGAAGCAGAAACTCCGGATAGTCTGCTGGAGAGAATACACAATCTAACAGAAAAAGTGAGAGTGCTAATAGAAATACAAGGACATGAAACAACAGCAAAATAACTACTTCGACTGGAAAGAATACTCCTGTATAATAGTAGGAGGTACATGGCCAATAGAGGCATATAAGGCTAACAAGGATAAGAGTGAGTACTATCGCAGTTATTATAAACGTAAGAAAAAGGAAAAGCAGTATGCACAATCAAGAGGACATAATGGAGGAGCAGATGGAAGAGTCAGTAGACAATAGTAAATTCGTAAAAGTAGTCGTAATATCTCTAGTAAGTATAATAGTATTGTTAACAATAATAGCAAATATATGCAGCTGATGGTAGTGTCAGTAAATAGTCGTACCTTCGTATAGATATACATGCTAGTCCCATGTCAAAAGAAATTGCCGGTAAGGATACCTCTGTGGACTAGACATAGGTAACTGAACCGGCAAAACTATTTATATGAAGTTGATACCACTAACAGGAAAACATGGGCAAGGAATGTATGCTCAGGTAGATGATGAAGACTATGAAAGACTGATACAATGGAAATGGAATTATCATAAAACTACTAAGAAAAATGGAGGATATGTAGTAAGAAATTGCGGTCCTAGAGATGGTCCAAGAACAATCGGCATACACAGAGAGGTTCTCTCAGTAATAGATAAAAATATCTATGTAGATCATATAGATGGTAATACATTAAATAATCAAAGAAGTAATATAAGAGTATGTTCACATGGTGAAAATATGTGCAACAAAAAAGGATATGGTAAATCAAAGTATACAGGAGTAGTGGTTAGAGGAAATGGATATGCAGGACAGTTAAGAAAAAATGGTAAAACATATGCAAAATATTACCGAACAGAAATAGAAGCTGCACTCTGGTACAATGAAAAAGCAAAAGAAATGCATGGTGAGTTCGCAAAAATAAATATAATAGAAAAATGAATCTAGAAAGAAGAGTAGCACAGAGCACAATAACAGAGAAAGAATACAGAGGACTAGCAGACCGTATATCCAGTAGTGATATCCGTACCTTCATAAAGTCCCGGAAAGCATTCTATAAGACATGCATCCTGAAGGAAAGGCTGCCAAATGACGATACAGTAAGTACCACTCTAGGCAATATCGCAGACTGCATACTCACATGTCCAGAAGAGATAGACAATAGATTTGTAATATCAGTATACGGAGTACCAGCTGGCCAACTAGGTGAATTATGTGAGCAGTTATACAAAAGGTCACTGAAAGGAATAAATCCTGAAGGAGTACAGACAGAGGAGTTCTCAGTAATATTCACTGAAACTGTACAAGCAATGCAATCACTCAAGGATCCTAAGTTCAAAGGAAAAACTGTAGATAAGGTACTGGAACTGTTCACATCCCCTGATAAGGATGGAATAACACCAGAGCACTACTACCGGGAGAAACTGGACAGTATAGGCAAACAGGTAGTATCAGTAGATATGATGACAAGTGGTGAGAAACTAGCAAGGGAACTACAGGAAAGCCCTTATACAGCAACTATAGTCAATGCAGTATCCGGTAGTGGTATAGATGTGTACAAACAGATGATAGTACTGTTCACCTACAAGGATATCCAAATGCGGAGTATGATGGATATGGTAATCGTAGATCACAATAAAAAGACTGTACAGCCATGTGATATAAAAACGACATATGATAATGAGGGGTTCGATAGAATGTATCTTAAGGGACTGTATATCCAGGCCGCTGTATATGATGCATCCCTGCAGAAATGGTGTAAGGAACATGAACTAACAGGATATGAAGTGCTGCCAATGAAGTACCCGGTGGCAGATACAGCCAATGAGAATATGCCACTACTATACCAACTAACAACAGAAGATATCAAGAAGGCATATAGCGGGTTCAGCCTGAAAGGAAGTAATAAATGGTTCCCAGGATTCGATGAATGTATACAGGATATATCATGGGCAGTAGAAACCGGTAACTGGAAAATCAGTAGACATGCACATCAAAAAGGCGGCAAGCTGTTCCTTGAGTTCGAATACCAGTAAACAACAGTAATATGAAAAGAGAATATATAGTAACAATCCTGGTAGATCCTAAAAAGGCCACAGAATATGGAATACTGGATGAAAGTGAAGAAGTAGAAGCGCAAATAATGGTAGCCTTGCAAATGTCATTGCATAACAGTATCATATTCAGAGATATGGAGATAGAAGTAGACAGAGTGGAAATGATGGATGAAAATCCAGGTCCTATAGGTAATGATGTTAACTGGGATGATGAATACTAAAAACTAATATAAATGGATAATAATGAAAGATTAGCAGAAATAAATCGACTACAAGTACAGCAGATTGTTGTAAGAAACAGAGATGTGTGTGATGTAGAAATAATAAAGCAACTAGTAGAAGTGGTCAAAAACCAGGAAGTCCGTATACAGCAATTAGAGAACTACAAAGGAGTATGTATAGGTAACGGTATATGGCCAGTAGATACTGGTAGTAAAATGAAAGATGTATGATGTACAATAAATACCCGGAAATAAGTGACCTATACATACTCCATAGGTATAGTATAGGTATGTCCCAAGATGATGAGTCCTTCCTGGAAGAAATAATAGCCAGTGGTGGTGATAGAGAAGTACTGGAGCAAAGGGGTAGAGAACTGTATCCTGATGGCCCTATAAGTACTGCAGGTGGCTGGAGACAAGATCATTGGGTACTAGTAGTCAATACCAGTACAGAGGCAGGAAGGGCCATGTATGAGAGCCAGAAAGCAGAGTGGGAGTACCAGTGGAAGCAGATAGATGAACATCCGGAAGATAATGAAGGATGGTTCATAGCTGGTGACAGGAGAAGTAGTGACTACGACTTCTCATTCGAGGTACAGAAATCCATAGCATATGCAACTCCGGTAGCCTACACAACAGATATAGGTACTAAGAGGAAATCAAATATAGTCACCAGGTACCACACAACTAAGGCAGTTAGTGTACTCAAACTCGGAGATGGTAGCAGAGGATATGGTAGTTGGCCAGAGGCAATATCAGCTAATAACTATCAGCAGCTGGAGGAGAAAGTAAACAAGTACCTGGATGAGCTCATGGCAGCAATCAATGAACCACTACAGGAATGTACCTGCTGCAATGGCACTGGAGTAATGCTAACCAAGTAACCACAATCTACACCCAGGATAATCACCTGTACCTGGAAACCTCGAATATATAGCAGGGTACTATCAGAAAAGAAAAAGTTGGTAGTATAAAACAGATGTACTATCTTCGTAGAAGATAAGCAGTCTGATACACTGTCAAAAAACATTGCCCCAAGTGAGTACCAACTAGTATCAGTAGTTGTACCCATGAGGGGCAAAACTCGTTAAAGATGTACACATATATAATCAAGTCCCACAACCTGTATAAAATAGGTAAAAGTGCAGATGTAGCTAAGAGAGTAAAGACATTCAAAACCGGTAATCCTGTAATAGAACTGATAAAAGTACTAGATGGAGATCGGGAAAGTGAATTACATGTCCAGTACAAAGATAAAAGAGTAGCTGGAGAATGGTTTGAGCTCAATGTAGAAGATATCCAGGCTATTAAAGGTGTAGAAGTAATAATAGATATAACACCTTGTGACAAGAAGGAGAAATTAAAGAAAGTAAAAGAAGAGAAATTCCTAAGTAATTTCCTAGGAGTATCTGATGACAAATGGAAAACAGTTCATAATATGACAGACAAAGGGTATCTCCCAAAGAATCGTATGTCATTAAGAGAAACCTCAATAGAGGAGCTATCCAATATAGATAATTATGTATATGATGAAGGATTCAAATGGAATATGAAATACCTGAGTGGTAAAATCACATATGAAGAGTATGAGGAATTCCTGAATATACTAAGTACTAAGTAGGATCAATAAATACCCAGATAGAGTCATCGTAAAAAATGTATGGTAATGAAGAAAATGAAATACAAGAAGGGGGATATGGTCAAAACAGAAGATGGTGTAATACTAATCACAGATGCCACATGGCTAAATGTCCCTGTGTACAAAGGCAACCTGATAAAAGTGTCAAGTAGGATACTGCTATGTGAAGATAATGTATTCTACAAAGTGAAGTTGGAAGAACTGAATAACGAAATATCATAAAAGTAGCAGACCAGTTACACCAATAAGTAAAGAACAACTAAACAACCATAATATGAAACAAGAAGACAAAGTAGGAATGAAAGTACATCAAGCATATCCTGGAGATGATCAGGTAATGAAAGACTTCATGAATATGCCACCAACTGAGTTCACAGAAAAATGGCCAAAGGTAATGGTATCTGATGCAAATCATAAACCAACAAGTCATCCGGGGTACAATAAGTATATACAGGATGAACTGAATAAAATAGATGCAGAATAAAGAACAACTAAAACAAGTAAAGTAATATGGAGATAGCAATAGGTAAAAAAGGGAGAGAAGAAATGGACAAGTTCCAAACCCTGCAGCAAATAGTAGAACAACTGGAAAGTTGTGAGTATGAAACAGAAGCCGGAGTACTGAAAAACAATATAGCGTTCCTGAGATTAAAGGAAATGGCAGATGCAGAGAATAGTATCCTGGATAAATATGAGAATGCAGTACACCAATATGCAGTACTGGGAATGCCAGGTGCTTATGACATACTGGTAAATGGTACTAAAATCAAGTAGCATGAGCAGATGTAGTAGTGGTAAAGTATCTCATGAGGATCGCAAATCTGCACAAACTGCTATCAACTGGTAGACAAGAGAGTATGGTGCCCAAAATCTCCGGTACTATAAATGTACAGAGTGTATGGCATACCATCTAACAAGTGGTACAGGTACTCATAAACCCAAGCCAGTACTACTACATCATGCAAAGGAGTTCATAGCACTAATACCAAAGAGAGTACGTAAAAAGAGATAGATATGGAACTACAAACAGGAAATAGAAAAACAACGGTATCAAGAGCCAAAGTAGCAAAAGCTGTGAAAAGTGCTCATGAATATAAACCTACCAAAGAACAGTTAGAAGGTACTATAAAAGCAGGGTTCATACCAGTACCTGCCAGCAAAGTAAAGGGATGGGTACCAAAAGGCTGGACAGTAGTAAAGATACCAGACAGTGCAGTAGTAAAAGCACTAAAGGATATGATAAGAACAATGAAGAAAAGCTTGGTAGTAACTAATGGCAATGAAGCTATAGTAGACTACAATAGTGGAATACAGCAAAGTATAGGTATACTGGAAAGAAGGATCAAGAAAGAACAAAAGAAAAAGTAATTCATAACCAACTAAAAACAAATAGATATGAGCACAGTAGAAATGCCAAAAACAATGAGTAAAACTATAGAAATATTCAGTACAAAAGACTATGACAAGTTCTTTCTGATAGAAGGTAATAGAGTAGTAAGCCAAAAGCATGTAGAAAAGCTGATACAATCAATGGGAGAAGAAGAATGTGTAAGTCCAATACAAGTGAATGAGAAGATGGAAATAATTGATGGCCAGCATCGTTTTCAAGCACTTATGCGTATGAAAAAACCTGTATATTACTATATAGTAAAAGGTGCAGGACTCCATACAGTACAAAGGCTCAACAGCTACACAAAGAACTGGACAACTGATGACTATCTACAGAGTTTCGTAGATGCCGGATACAAAGACTATATCCAGTACAAAGGATTCAAGGATATGTACAAGTTCGGTAATAGTATAAATCTATTACTACTTACTGGTAATATAGATAGAGGTGAAGAGGAATCTAAATTCAAGTCTGGTGGACTCAAGATCAAAGATATAGATAAAGCTGTAGAATATGCAATGGCATTAGAAAAAATGTCTAAGTATATATCCTGGTATAAAGAAAGATCATTCTGCTATGCTATTATAAAGGCATATAAGACTAAAGGATTCGACTATGATAAGTTTCTAAGCAAGTGTGAGTATCAGCAAAGGAAGTTAGTCAAATGTGCCAATACAGAGCAGTATCTAGAGATGATCGAAGAGATATATAACTACCACTCACCAAAAGGAGTCAAATTACAGCTAAGGACAATCAAATAATCAATATAAGGTAGAGTAGTAATAACCAAAAGCTACTCTACCTATATAAATAACCATATAATGGGAGATAAGAGTATAAGATTGCAGATACAGGAATTGCTGCAGAAGTACAGAAAAGAATTCCAAATACTCACCGGTATTCCATTAGTGTGCCATGCAGATACAAGGTTAATGGACATAACACTGGATAAGCTGATGAAACTAACCCTCAAACACTTCGAAATAGATAGTATAGCAACTGGACAGGGTAGAAAGTATGAAGTAATAGCACCAAGGAAACTATTCATACAAGCAGCAAGAGAGATAGGATATGACTACCAGGAAATAGCAGATATGGTCAAGAGTCACAGAAGTACGATCTATCAACATGAGGATAAACTCAATGATATCCCGGGTATGGAGAAGATAAGAGCAAAGTATATAGAAATGTTACATAATCAATAACTGACATACATATGGTACTAAAACGCAAACACATACAGGAGTTAGCAGAAATCCTGGTACAGAAACTAGAAGAATCCGGTATCAATGTAGCAGGAGCAGAACAAGTGATCAGGGATGGGATAAAAGAGTATCTTGAGGATAATGAGTCATAATATGGAAGAGATAAATTGTGTAGGGCCAGAAGGAAACCCATTCAAAATACTATTATCTCGCAGAGCATTTAGTGCAGAAGAGATAATAACTGGAAGTAGAAAGTTAAGAGTAATGTCAAAACCAGTACAGATAGAGAAACTGATAAAATCCCGGTGGTGGATAATCAACTTCTGGAGAAGGATCACTGGTACTGAAAGGATAGAAAGTGTATGGGAATATACAGTAAAAATGATATAACATGAAAGATAATAAGTACTATACACCGGAGCTGAATGAAATCTGGATAAACTATGAGATGGAGTGGTTACAGAAAGCCAATGGAGATTGGTCAGTACTGGATGGTGTAGATAAAGATACCTGGCAGAAATGGGACTACAACTTCCAAGGATTCTCTATAAAAGGCATAGAAGGACTAATACAGGACCAGAGAATCAGAACCAAGTACCTGGATAAAGAAGATATAGAGTCATTGGGATGGAAGTTCGATGGCAATAAAGCAGATGACTGGAAATACTACTATGGAGAATACCAACTCTACTTCCCATATGCAGATCAGGAACCGATACTAATAACAAAAGCACCACAATCACTGTTCTATGGAGAGATAAAATCAATCAACGAGTTGAAGAAGGTAATGCAATATATAGGGGTAATCATAACACACTAAAACAATATAGACAATGGCAGTATCAAAGAAAGCACAGGAAGGAGAAGTAAAAGACAAGTTCGAGGAGAAAATTAAGGCCCTTGAAGGCAAGTTTGGCCGGGGGACAATTATACATGGTAAAGATACTGATGAGAAACTAGAAGTAGTACCTTCTGGATCATTGACAATAGACATTGCCAGTGGTTGCAATGGACTGCCTGTAGGTAAACTGATAGAGTTCCTGGGTATGGAATCAAGTGGAAAGAGTACTCTGTCATTACATGCAATAGCTAACTTCCAGCAGATAGGTAAGACAGTACTGATAGACTATGAACAGGCCTTTGACAGAACCTATGCAGAAGCACTGAACATTGACATGAGTAAACTGGTAATAGTGCAGCCAGAATGTCTGGAAGATGGGTATAACATAGCAGAGGAACTAATCAAGACAGGAGAAGTAAGACTAGTTGTAAAGGATTCTCATACAGCTGGAATGCCACGTAAAGTAGTTGATGGTGATACTGGAGATCAATCAATAGGACTACAGGCAAGGATCAATAGCCAAGGCCTTGGTAAGATAAAACCACTACTAAAGCCTAACCGGTGTACTATGATAGGTATAAGCCAGATAAGGCAGCAAATAGGCTCCTATGGTGATGTAAACCAATCTACTGGTGGCTTGAGTTGGAAATTCTACAGTGATATGAGGTTCAAGTTCACTAAGTCAGTAGATAAAGAAGGAGAGCAGAACAAGACCAAAGTAGAGATAATCAAGAATAAATGTTCGTGCCCTTATGGAATTGCCACATTCAACATTACCTGGGGACATGGAGTAGATCGTGAACAGGAGATAGTAGATGCTGCAGTAGAGTTCAAACTACTCCAGAAAGGTGCTGCAGGATGGTATACAATAGGAGAAACAAAGTTACAGGGAGATGATAAACTCAAGATATTCCTACGAGATAATCCTGAGTATAAAGAAGAACTCACAGCAATGGTAATGGATAAGATTAATGGTAAACCAGAACCAGTAACAGTATAAAAGCAGATGTAATATGAGAAGTATAGATGATATAATATTCGATAGTAAAAGAGAGGTCCTGTATGCAGAAAATAGTGATGGAAGTGGCAACTCATCTGGATGGGAATATATAGAGGTAGTAGCAATGATGAGAGAATATGCTAAAGAAGTATTAGATGAATTCGTTACAGAGATAGTAACTAATAAAAGAGGTATATTCCCTATAGAAACACCTATGGGAGAAACTCCAGATGTAGTAGCTAATATGTATGCTCTGGAGCAATTCAAAGAAATAGTAATAGACGAAACATTCAAGTAACCAATACCACCAGAGGAGTAATAGGAGAGATGTTGTAGCACCAATACACACTCTTCTGTACTCTGGGGGTAATAAATTGATAATCATGAAGTTAGAAGAAGTATGGGGAGAAAAATTCCAGATAGAAGGTATATCAGATATATGGCGAATAGCTACTCCAATGATAAATGAGCACATAGATAATGCTCCCGGATACTGGTGTATAAATCAAGGTAATGTAGGAGCATGGTTCGCTAATGAAGTAACTGTAATACCTGTAGACAATGACATAGTAGGAGAAGCAAGGATAGAGACAAGTGCTGGTATACAGGAAGAAGTACAGGGATGGATGAGTTATGAAGATAGTCAGAAACTGCAAGAGAAGAAAGATGAAATGGCTAAGAAAGTACTAACTGGAGAGATACCATACGAAGGATATCCAGGAACAGCAGCAGATAAATGGTATGAGGAGAAGTTAGCTGAAATAGGTAAAATCGACTATAACCAGAGAGTACAGGAAACATCATGGAACCAGAAGTTGTATACAAGTCTTGAAGAAATCTTAGAAGATCTAAGGCAACAAAAAAGGCACTTGACAATAATGAGTAAGTTGCATGATACTATAACTGCTGGATACCAAATAGCAAAGAAACTAATAGAAGATCCAGGTTACCAGATAAGTAAAATAGAAAAAGATGGAAAATAAGAAGTTTAGTAAGGAGAAAATGGAAGAGGTATTCCGGGAGATATACAAAGATGGCCTAGGTATAGAAAAGTGTGAATGGATAGAAGATGGACAACTATGTCATACCTGGAAAGTAACCACAGGCAGAGGTACTATGTACACCAATGATGCCGGGATAGAACAAATGAATAAAGCAATGAAAGAAGAAATATTAAAAGACTATCCAGATGCCACTAAAGAGAACCCCATTCAAGACCAAACAGAAACCACTGAATAGAACAAGTACCTTCAAACAGTCATTCCAGAGCCTACAAGGTAGTAAGAGTGGGTTGAAAAGATCAGGTAAGCTCAAGGTAAAGAAGAAGACAGATGAGGAGAAATTGGCCCAGAAAGAGCAGCAAGAGAATGATAAGGTGTTCTATGACCAACTATGGCAAGTAAGAGGGCCCTACAGTGAGATAAGCAATATCTACCTGGGATCAGAAACTAACAAAGCCTGTATACATCATATAGTGCCTAAGAGTGTGTGGAAAGAAGGTAGATATGTAACATCAAACTGTATACTGATGACAGTAGATGAACATGCGAGTGTAGAGAATGATCCTACCAAGTATCCGGAAGTAAATAGAAGAAGAGAGAAGATCAAAGAGAAGTACAATCTGTAATAAAATAAATACAGCAAATAATAGGAATAGTGAGTAAAATATAGTACATTCGTAGTGCTGAATACACATTGATCATGATACTAATAATCCAACCTCAAAATATCCCCCATACAGGAACCCACCTAATCAGTGTGTATCAGCACCTGTATGCGGGGAAATATTGATATCATGGAAATACCAAAACCAATATTCATAAGAGAAGCAGAACCGAGAACTTATCTACATAAGAAAACCGGTTATTACTATAGTCACCCAATGGGTATATACAGATGTCATTGTGGAAAAGAGTACAGAACATGTGTAAAAGCCGTAGAAGCAGGAAGAATAAAAACCTGTGGTTGTATACAAGGTTCCTATAAACACGGGAAGTCAAAAACAAGTGAATATAAAACTCTAGTAGCAATAAAACTAAGATGTTACCAGTTAAAAAACAAACATTATAAAGATTATGGAGGAAGAGGTATAACTGTGTGCAATAGATGGATGGATAAAGAAAAAGGATTCCAGAACTTCCTTGAAGATATGGGGCCTAAAACAACTCCCAAACATAGCATAGATCGTATAGATAATAACAAAGGCTATAGTCCGGAAAACTGTAAATGGGCTACCTGGACAGAACAAGCTAATAATAAAAGAAATAATCTATACCTAGAATATAATGGAGAAAGAAAAACTGTAAAAGAGTGGTCAGTCCAAATAGGTATATCAATAGAACTAATTAAACATAGGCTAAAATGGAAGTGATCTATGGAGAAAATAATAAGTACTCCGGTAAAATCCTATAAAAAATCTATAGAGTAATAATAAATACTGCTAACTTTACAATAAAATAGAAAAAATGTTGTATCAGTGCCCTTGTCATACATTGGAAATTCCTACATCCTTTTTCTGGTATCTTACAATGCGAGAGCTAGAGGCAATGTGCATGGACAAGAATATAATAAAGTGGAAAGACCCCTTCACAGATTCATTGATAGAGGCAGAAGGAGAAAGGAGCTACAAGAAGAATATGAAAACATCACTGGATGATATAGACTATGAGGATGACGAGGATGAAGATACCTGGATAGATACAGATTATAGTGTATCTATAGAATGGGAAGAGTGATAAAAAGAAAAGCTAATGAGTATAAAAGAAAACATAAAACTAAGTAAACCCGAAGTAAGCGATAATGGCTATGAAGGTACTATAAACATCATAGTAGATGATAATGACAATATCCAGGCATGTATAGGAATAGAACAGAAAGAAACCTGGGTAGAAGATGAGAAAGTAAAGAAAAGGATCAGGAGAGGCGTGATCAGTGGTAATATAGAGGATGTGGTGAATATAGGATGGATACCGGGGAATGTGGTTGGAGGCAGGATAGTACACCGGGAAACTATTATACCACCAGTACCTGAGGATCCCGAAGCACTACTCTCCTGGGCTAATGGAAGAGTAAGAAAACACAAAGGAAATCCTATATACGTACTTCAATACTATAGCTTCTCAATAAAAGAGAAAGATGAACTACTGGAAGATGACTAACCCTCTCGCATAACATTATCAAGACCTCTATACTCTATACAACCGGTAGACTCAGCAGTATCATAAATATTCTTGATAAGAGTACCTACAGCAACTAAAGAAGTCTCCCAGGATGAAAGTTCCTGCCCACTGGCAATATGCCCCTTAATAGCCTCAATCTCCTCCTTACTCCTTCCCTCAAGAAGATACTGCTGACATACTAATAAAGACTCTATAAGACGAGTACCTATAGATAAGTCAATGACAGAATTCTTCTTGAGGAAAGAGAGTTGAGGTATAGTTGGTTCCATGATGTAAAGATACTAGTTCCAGATGATATACTCCAATATCCCGTACATATTAGATGGTTTACCTTGACGAGAGAACATACTATTAGGAATGATATCACCGGTTATACAGTTAATACGATAGAAATAACGGAGTTTATTAGGTCCCCAGCACCTTGTCTTACCAGCAGGCACAGTCATTTGTGTCTTAGGTAATCTTCCTTCTCTACAAAAATATCCAGGATCTGTCTTATTATCCTTGATCTTAGAGAACATTGTACCTGGAATCGGGTGTCCAGCAGAATCAAGGTGGACAAAGAAAAATAAATTACAGTTTGTTGTTACAGTTTGCATAATAGTTGTTGTTACATTGTGTAATACTAAGATACAAATTATTTACTATTCCCCAAGTAGAAGCTAGAAATTGACTGTAAATTCTCCCATTGGCGTAATTCCTTCTCTATAGGTACTACCTTCTGTAGGTTATTATACAAATGACTCTCTCCCTTAAAATTACCTCTCTGTATATACCTATGAGCATCATCCTGGAAAGGGTATTCAAAACTATCCTTAAGAATAATAGCAAAGTTCCTTAATGTTCCTGTAGCTGCAAATGGGTTAGAAGCAAGTTGATAACTTTCAACCAAACCAAAACCAGGTACAAATACACTAACTTCCTGTAATCCCCTATCACTCTGGTATAATAGCCAGTTCTTCATCCTCTTAACATAAGGGTCATCATCTCCAAGCCCCTCGGTAGCACTTCTTACTATAGTAGCAAAAGCAAATAAGCTACAGATATAGATAGCATCAGCTAAGTCCTTCTTGAGGTTACTTCTCTGGTGATCAGTAAGTTCATTCCACCTGTCAGCAGATACTCCTAACTTAGTTATTGCCTTAATGAATGTCCATAAAGACTGGTATCTACCTTCTATATCCATACCGCCACCAAGGTTCTCATCAAACTTACCTGACTGGTACCTACTCTTGAAGTTAGGATATACCCATTTATGGAATTGCAATATTAACTTACCTGCATAGTTTCTCTCTAACATGATCTTATTAGCAGGATCATAGTTACCGTGTATCCTGTCATTAGTCTCATGTATACGGTTGATAATAAGGTATTCTGCCTTCTTCTGATCCTCAGCAATACTGCCATCCTTATTGAGGTACTTGTACCCTTCTATAAGTTCTGTCTTACCTGTATTAGGGTTGAACTTATGGGCATCATATACTGAACAATCCTGTAACTTAGGATCATTGCCGGTGTACTTCATCTGGATACTATCCAATATAGCATTACCTACAAGAGATTGAACCTCCCATTCACCTGCTTCGTATCCTGCATAACCACCAATCTCAGCTAAGAAATCTACTCGAGATTCATTAGTGTTAAGGTGTCTAACCATCTGGAACTTATGCTCAAGGCCTTCGTACTTAGAACCTACCTTCTTATCATTATATCCCTTATTACCTACATTCTCAAATCGTGTCTTAATATATCCCGGGATATGCTCTGTGTTATATACACCTATCATCCGGTTATAAGCCTTCCTGTTAAAGAAGTCACTGCCAATAGAATCTATCCTGTTATTGATCCTGGCCATGAACTTGTTATTAAGCATACCAAAGATATTCAATGGTATAGATATAGCAGAAGTAACCTTCATGATCTTGTTAATAGCCTTCTCTGTAAAAGAATGAGATGCCTGTTCCCCATAGAAGGTACTATTGAGTACATGTTCATATAACCTATAAGCATTACTCTCAGGGCCATATACAGTAGAACCATTCTTCTTCTCAAACTCCATCACCTTCAATTGTTCCTTAACTGCAAGTACTTTATCCTCAATAGCAGTCATAACATTAAAGTTCTCACTCATCTGGATAAATGCCTCCAGGCCCTTAACAAGGTCAGGATGTAACTGATCAGCAGTCATTTTATTAGCCTCTCTCTTGAGCATATCTATAAGCCGGTCATTCTCCTTATGCCATTCCTTGAGAGCATCACCTGTCTTATTACCCTTCTTAGTACCCCAATCAGCAATTTCCTTCTGTATAGCCTGTACTCTCTTCTGATCCTGCAGCTTACCCATATACATGATAGGTATAGACTGTGAAGGAGCTTGTATAATACGATCACTGTTAGTATAAGCAGTTATCTCAAAGAAGTTCTTCAACTGGTCAGTAATGAATGAGGCCAACTTAGTATCCTTATCAGACAGCATCTGTACCCAGTTAGCTCCTATCATAGGAATATAACCCTGTTCAAACCACTGCATAGCTCCAGGAGGTAGTTTCTGTACCTGTTCCTTGAGAATAGATACATATGCCTTATAGAACTCTCCCTGTGCCCTGTCAGTAGCTGTCTTAGGAGTCATTATCCTCATATACTCACTATCCCATAATATCTGTCCACTAGGACCTTCCATACGAGGTAATGAGTTCTTCTTCTTAATGAAGTAATCCTGCTTATCAGTAACCTGTCCTGTAGGCTCTAACTTACCTGTTGTCTTATTGAACTTCACTACTGGCCCTACCCATGCCTGCCAGTCATAGTTAGCTGCTCTCCATTCAAGATATGCAGGATCTTTCTCATTCTTAGGAATCCATTTACCATATTGCTTAGGATCCTGCCTCATATACACCTTCCTCTGCTCCTTGAACTCTTCAGTGAGCATATGATAATCACCATCACCAGAGGTTACCTTACCTGTCTTATAATTACCATCTACTATCTCAGGAGCCACGAACTCTGTCCTGGCTAACTTCAGGTAGTACAAATCCTTATTCCATTGTAGATCCTCATCAGTAACCGGCTTAGGTATATACTCCTTCCTGGAACCATCAAGATTGAATAAAGGATCCAGTACAGCACTCTGTGCTTCCTTATATGCAGTACCTATCTGGGATATGATCTGACCATTCTTCTTACCATTATACCCCTTCTGGAACATAAAGCCATATAACTGCTTAGGATCACTGGTACCCATAGCTGCTATAAGGTTATTCCCAGCTTCCTTGATCCTCTCTGTAATGATATGAGTATTCTCAATAACCTGTGCCCTGGCTGCTGCAATAACCTTACCTGTATTCTCTAGTAATGGTACACCACTATTGCCTATAGTATCAGCTAACATAGTAGCCTGGTTAATATCCTTGTTCCTGGTAGTATCTGCTATAAGAGCAAGTTGTCCCTTAGTAGTTGTAGTGCCATCCTCAAGAGTGATAGGAGTAGGATCAGTGTACTTAGGGTTAGTGCTCCAACCAGCCAATAACTCCTCTGTATGGTCCTTAATAGCCTGTACAATAGCAGCTTCTACATCCCTCTTAGTCTGCTCTACATTCACATATAACTTCTGTTGATGAATATCAGCAAACTTCTCTGTATGAAATAGATCCTTGAATGTATCTAAGTACTTCTTAGCCAGGAATATACCACGTACATAATCATCCTTAACAATATTGTCAGGGTTAGTAAGGTACTTCATGATACCATTCAGATGTGACTGAGTAGTGGTTAGGAACTTAGTGTATATTCTGCTATAACCACCGGTCTCAGTATACTCCTGCTCCATATGATGGATAAGGTCATTGACCTTCCTAATAGTACTATCCTCCGGTATATACCCTACTGTATTCTGCAGGTTATCCAGGTAATCTCTCCAGGACTCATAAGCCGGTAGAATATCATATAGTACTCTCTGTTGTAACTCCTCTGCATTGGCAACTCTCTGTTCCTTGGTAACAGGTTCTTCTCTCTGAGGTTGATCCCTACCTTGTAACTCAGCTAACCTATCCTTACCCTGGTATACTGTAGGTACTATCTTATCAACAAGTGCCTCATTCTCTGTAGGTACATGCTGTAACATACCCTGGTCAGTGAACTTAGTAACTTTACCATCCTTGGTATCTACTAATAAATGATAAGTCCTGCGTTCTCCTACAGGATATCCCATAAGGTTAACCAACTTCGCATAAGTACCTACCTGTACAGAATGACTCTGTGCCTTAGATAATGGTGTAGTAATAATAGCACCTTCACCTGTAGAGTACTTCGTGTTATACTGCTTATCATATATACTACTCCAGGATGTCTTCAGGTCAATGATCTTCATATCACCAAAAGGACTAACCAATAACAGATCAATAGAACCAGCTACTTTAGACTCCTTATCAGCTACTATAACCTGTGTAAGAGCAATAGAACCATCAGAAGTAAGTCCTGCTATCATACCCTGCAAGTAAGGAATAATCTGTTCCCGGACACTATCAGTTAATGAAGGAGTATCACGAATATCCTTACCTTGAATAATATCAGATAATACACCATCAAAGTTATTGCCCCACATCCTGTTAGCCTCATAAGGATCATTGTCATCTTCATCCAGGAAGTTCTTCTTACCACCTATAGCAGTAGTAACTGAAGTATAGATAGTAGGGTTCTCAATATTCAGGTCACTATATATGTGTGTATCCAGGTCAAGAATAATTCTGGAGTGAGGTTCCAAATAGACATCATTAATAACCTGTTGCTGTATAGGAGTAGCCTTCTTCAACTGACTCTTAACAATAGCCTCATCCTCCTTACTCAATTGGAAGTAATATTCTCCTTTCTCATTAGCTGCCCTCATATCATCCATATCCAGAGCAGAAGTATCTCCAGCCAATATATCCTTAGCACTCTGTTGAAAAGCATCCAGATCCTTACCCTTGAATACTCCTTTGATCCACTGTACCAATCTCTGTAATAATGTCTGGGCCTTCTTATCCTTATATTGTTCTACTATAGCACCGGCAATCATCTTACCTATAGCTTCTATAGCGATCTTATCTTCATTGACAGTACCATCTTTATTCTGATAGTGGCTGTTATTCTTATACTCTGCCATTACCTGATCATATAAAGGTCGATTCCTAATATCTCTCATCATATCCCGTAGTAGGATAGAATTTTTAGGTAACCAATGTACCCATATATGAGCAACTTCTTCCGGTAGTGTATCAATACCTATCTTACCATCAGCTAACTGTATAGTCCTGTTAACTACATTAGTTACTGCATTAGCTGCTACGCTCTTACCATCTACTATAATATCCTGTACAAGATCTATCCTGGCATCTAATTCCTTCTCTGCAAAGTCCTTGAGAATGGTATTTAATTCTTGCTCAAAAGATCCTTGTAATATTCTATCATCTCCTCTGGATGATCCACTATTGTTAGTAACTGTATAAGATCCGTATCTTCCAGTTGTCCCATTTTCTGTGATTCCCTGATTTCTTCCATTTTCTTCTCCACTTCTATTTGATCTTCCGGTGACACTCCTCCCACTTTTTTCCTTTCCAGGTAAAGTAGATAATCTATTATTATTCCAGGTATATCCTTTGCTACTGCTTGGGATATTCCCCATCTCATTTTCTCGTTCATATATTATTGATTTTTGTTGGTTCTTACTTATTAACTGAAAGTGATTATTATCCCGAGTTCCTTCTATATAATCTTTTATTCTTTTAACAACTATTTGGGAAACTCTTGTAGGAGATTCTTTGAATAAGTTAATAATATACTCAAGGGCTCTTGCTATAATGTTTTTAGCTTTAGGATGCATTTCTCTGGTAGTAGAAGTACCAAAGATATCTTCCTGTATAATAGTCCTGATATATTCATGTGCTATATTATAAGGAGAAAGTCCTTTTATCCCATAAGTTTTCCCCAACTCATCTATTTCTTCCGGAGTAAGTTCATCATAAATAGCTTGCATTTCTTTATCACCAGTCAATGCTATGGCTACTGTATGAATAACTTCTTCTGTTAATATAAGTTCAATAGCTTTTATAAAATCTTCTACATTATTAAACCTATCTATCTCAATAGGTAATTTTGCAATATTTATATAAAGGCCTTCCCCATCTACATAAAATAAACCTTGTTCAGGATCATTTTCTAATCTAATATAAGAAGATGATACCAGTTTATCTTTTGAAAGGCTTGCAAGAACTCTTCCTGAGAAACTATCAGATGATTGTAATAATCTGGATGCAATAAAGTAGCCGAGTACATCAAGTGGGATGTTGTTTCCTTTGTTAATATAGTCAGAGAAGAGTTCTGGTAATGTTTTTTCCATAATTTCACTGACATTGGCACTACTTTCTGATAGTTGCAACAACTGTTTACCAACTTGAACGAGCCTCTCAGTGGGCTCTTTGATGGATTGTAAGGCAGAGGAGGTAATACTACTAAGATTACTTCCTTGTGCGAATAGTATTCTCTTATCTTTGAATATATCAGCGAAGATATCTTCAACTCTTCTATTATAATTGGATCTATCCCCTTCTGTAATTGGGAAATTGACATTGATGATCTTTCCTCTGTCTGTAACATCTGATGCTAATTTAATACGATTACCGAATATAATAACTGGATTACCGGGGTCTATTCTGGCTCCGAGAGTAGGGTATTTTTCTTTATTCTGTTGGAACCATTTATTCATATTATCTACCTGTGCTATACCGGCAGAATTGGTCTTAGTACTCACATACCCTTCTATGTGATTCTTGACCACTTTCTTGAGGCCAAACTTCTCAGCAGCTCTTTCTACCTGTTTATCAAATACTGCCCTGGAATCAGCAAATAACTGCCTTGCCTGCTCTACAGTAGGTATATCCTCTCCATACAGTACAAAAGCGGCCAATGCCTTACCTTCTCCAAACTCTGCTATAAGATCTTGGTATTCCTTCAATGATTTGTTGGGGCATCCCATATACTATAAATATTTGCTGTAAAGGTACTATAAACACTCCTCAATTTTCTTGATAATATCACTATCATTCATTGTACCCCTGAGACTATTACGTAAGTCAAGAGCTTCTCTTAACCATACCGTCTTATCCTTACCATCATGCACATACTTCTGATCATATATATCAGATAGTTGACTCTTCCATTGTTCAGGAGAAAGTAGTTCAATATCCTCTGCTCTACCTGAAGTCTTCTGATATACATCTCTAATAGCCTGCTTACCTGCTTCATTAATCTCCCGGGTACCAATACCTGCAAAGTTCTGAGTAAGTACTGGAACATCGGATTCTGTAAACTGTCCTTTAGTGTAATCATATTCATACCACTGCTGCTTATTCTGATCATATACATGTACTGGCTTACTAGCATCTATAGCCATCTGTACTGCCCATCCTGTCCCACCAGATACCTGTCTGTTATTAGCCAATGTAGATATAGCATATACTCCAGAACTATTCCTAACCTGTAACCAATTACGGGATAGTAGACTCTTATATGCCTGTGGTTTTCTGTTCAAAGACTCATTAGCCTTCAATACATGTTGCCAACCTTCCTCAAGCTCCTCATTAGTAATCTGTACATTCCCTGTAGGAGTCTTCTTACCATGCCAATAATGGTTATTCCTAACCATACCATACTCCTTACCTATTCTATCCCATTGTGTATCAGAACCATCAGCTCCTCCTGAATGGTTAGTGTAAGTAGACAAATTAGTGAGTTCCTGCATAGGCTGTGAAGATACAACAGGTTCCTGATATGTTCTAACAATCTCAGGTATATTCTGTAACTGAGTACCTGGTTGTAGTGGTATAAATCGGTTGTCCTTCAATACCCCTCTCTTACCATCCTGTGTAGTGAATACATAGCCATCAGCTAGTAGAGTATCCCTGGTAACAGATTGATTAGTTACTCTCTTATAAGCAGTTATCAAGTTGTTAATAAAAGCTGAAGAAGTTCCTTTACCTTCAAACCTATTACCAAATCCTTCATGTGAAGAAGCCTCAAGAAAAGCAACTCCTCCTCTATCAGTTATACCCTTCACAAGGTTGGGATGTTGTTGCAACTTGGCAGTTATAATATCCTGCATAAGAGTATTGTTCTCAGGAGCAATAAGTCCCTTCTTGGCAAGTGGGTCATCATTCACCTTATTGGCCTTATAAGCAGCCTCTGCATCAATATATGCCTTGCCATTATACTCTACAGGGTAATCCCTCTTAACAGTGCCCTTCCCCTTAGCTATTGAGGTAGGGTTAGTCAGTGCTGCTGCCAATCCATCAGAACTCCCTGATATAATATTAACACCAGCAATAGGTTCATCCTGCATATACTGTTCAGGATAATCACCTGGTTCACCAGTATACTCTTCCTCCTCATTATAGTACTCTATAGGCCCTGGTGTACCCTTAGTAGGTTCAGGTATAGCACCAAATACTCCGGATGCCTTGAATGTGGCCTGTGATCCTGCAAACTCACTCTTCCTATATGTAGCAAATACTCCCTGTAATACAGACTCCCCGGGTAATATAGTAGGTACCTTACCATCAATATCCTGGATAGTGTATAGATATGCTCCTGCTATAATAGAATAAGGGAATACAATCTTCTTGTTACCCACTATAAATCCAGCAGTCTCTAACTCAGCAGTATCCTTAAGCAACTTCACAGTCAGTATATCCTCACTGCGTACTATCTGGTTAGAAGGCTTCTTAGGAAATGATATAGTCCTGATAAAGTCCTTATTCCCTGTATGGGTACCGTAAGAAGCAAGGAACTCATTCATCAGGGTAATAGGATCAGTACCAAATAGATCCTGGGCCTTCTGACTATCCCATGAAGTAGTAGCTAACAAGTCATTAACCTGTGTAGTCATACCCATTATATCCCTGAACATATAGTTAGGAATGAACTTAATGAATGACCCACTCTTAAACTGTCCACCATCCTTAACCAATAAGTAGTTGAACAAAGCAATAGCATCATTATGAGTGAGAATAGGTGCTCCACTCTCATCCTTGTAGTTATTGCTATACAATAAAGAGAAAGCAGATACCAACCTATCCTGCTGTAGTTCATTGATCCTGGCCCATGTGTTAGCCTCTACAGTATTAATACCCTTGTCATTACCTCTGGCACCAGCTTCAGTAGCCATTAGGAACTTAGATACCAGGTAATTCTCATTAGTACCGGTAAGAACACTCTGTAATCTCCTCATAATATCAATAACATCCTCATAACCAGGAACTTGTTGCTCCTTAGCAGAAGGGTATATCATAGCATGGTTCAGAGACTGTAAAGTATCACCTTGTCCTCTCTGATGTAACATATGTAGATATGCCTTAATAGATAAGAAAGAGATAGTATCCATCTTCAACTGCTTACCAAACTCTTCAGCCTGTGAAGGATACATGTCCTTCATATTAGCAGTAGTAACAGCAGTCATACCCTCGAATAAAGGAGTCTTCTCCAGGAACACCTTCTTAGCCAACTGTTGTACCTGTGCAAGTACCTGTAGGTTCTTAGATATTATCTTATTGTCGTGTAGTAATACACTCCTTACATCAACAGGTAAAGGATCACCCATAGCATCTACATTCGCCTTAGGTATATAGTGTCCATTAACATACTGGATACCCAGATCACTAAGAGCCTTATTCATACTATCAACAGCTTCCCAGGTAGTAGGAAGTCCCTGTGACAGCTTCTGTACCTTAGATACATTCATAAGAGTACTGGAGATATGGTCAATCTGCATAAGTAAAGCAAGAGCATCAAACTGCATCTCAGGACTACTAACAGGGTCAACTATAGAGTCAAATATACTCTGGTCACCTACAGCATTCAATCCGAACTTATTAGAAAGCCCTCCAATAAGATCCTTGAGCAAGTTCTTCTTACTGATTCTCATCTCCTCAAGACTCTTCAATCCACCGGATATCTTCTGTAACTGACTGAAGTAACTCCTTACAGATGGTTGTAACATAAGGAGTATAGAAGTCCTTAGTGGAACACCCATAGCAACCATATTAGATACATAACCAAGAGCAGTGATATTCAACCCTAATCTGGATGCAAGTCTCTCCTTGGCGTTATCAGTCATTGCATTCAGTAAGGTAGACAGAGTAGCAAATATACGTACACCATCCTCTGATATAGTCCTGTCAAAACCCTTATATGTCCTGCCATCAATAGTAAACTGGGCACCTTCATGTAACTGTACTCCGGCCTCATTAAGCAGGGAATATACCTGTATAGCATTAGCAGTAGCACCAATGTTCCTGGAACCTTCCTTGTTAGCACTATAACTACGTACCTTACCTAATAAGTCATTAACATCACCTACATTCTCAGATAAGATATTAATGATATCCTGTATACCGTCCTTATCAGTAATAGACTCATCATCTCTGATAGCAATAAACTCAGCAAGTAACTGGTCAGCTAAAGCAGTAAGAGGTCCTGTAGAAGTAGGTGTACTGGATATACCTTCAGCAATATGCTCATTACTCTGCATAGCTATCCTGGCAGCAAGTACCCTGTTATTCAATACTCCATTGTTCAGTTTCTCTGGTCCACCAGCAGCTACAAACTCCTGTATAGTAGAAGGTAATTGCAGACTACCTAAACCGTTCTCTATGATCTGATTCCTGGTCTCTCCAAGAGTCTGTTGTAACTCATCATACTCCTTAGCAGTAATGTTAAAAGCAGTTATCAGTTCCTTCTTGGTATCTCTGAACAACTTGTCATTACCTTCACTGTCTAAAAGGAACCGGTTGTTATCTATTACCTGTTGTGTAAGTTCACTGATCTGTCCAGCAGTAAGGTTCAGGGACTTCATAAGATCCTTAACATCAGGATCATTATCATAGTACTCCTTGATATACTCCTGTAACTGCCTGTTATTAGCTACCTGATAACGAACATATTCATCAAACTGTTCTTTAGCAGTATCTGCAGTACCATAAGCAACTCTCTGGTTACCAACCTTATAGGTGTCAGCAAACTGCACAAACATCTTATCAATATCAAAGTCAGCACCTGATATCTCAATAAGCTCATGAGGGAATATACCCACAGAACCATACTGTACAGGCATAGTATCTACCATCCTAAGGGATATATAAGAGTGCTTATCATCAGATGGTATACGGATACCAAATGACCTCTGCAGTGCATCAGATACTCCTGACATCTCCTCTTTATAATGTGCTGGTCTGATATACTCAGAGAACCTGCCAATAATCTCTCCTGCTGCATTATACTCAGGTGCATTGTGCCTAAGGTCATCTACATAGTAATCACCCTCAGATAAACCATCAAAAGTCCTGGCCCTATCATCAGAAAACCTTACAGCAGTAGAATATGTAGAAGGACTCTTCCTGTACTCAGCATCAGTAATAACCTTCCATTCATTAGGTTGACCATTACTATCCAAGGATATAACCTGTTTCACTCTCTTACCCATACCTAATGCACCTGATACAAGTGCAAGTGTAGTACCGGGAACCTTCTCAGCAACTACTCCCCTGGAGAAGTAGTTCAGGAATATCTGTGTGAACTTCTCCAATGTAGAAGGAAAATTCAGGTTGTATATAGGCCCACCATTAGCAGTCTCCAGGAAACCAAGAGTCTGTTGGTCAGCTCCCGTAGCCTGTAAGTTCTCCTTCATAGTATCCATAAAAGCAGCCATACGGGGAGTAAGTTGTCCTAAGTCAATGCTCTTACCTAACTCAATAAGGCCATCATCCAGGGTAAATATACTGTTAGCTGCAGTAGAGTAGTTATTATCTATTCTCTGGGCAATATCACTCATATAAGCAGCCTTAACAGCTCCTGCAGTAGTCTCTACACCCATAAAGTTAACAGGAGTACTATCTACCTGTTCACTCATGATCTGCTGCTTGGCCTGAGAAGGGTCAGTAATAATCAACTTATTGGAAGGATTCTCCAACTGCTGTCTCATGTACTTAGCATCAAGAGCATTGAAGTGGTTATCTCTAATATCCTGTATAGAACCGGCTATATTACTCTTCATTGCCTTAGATACAGATACAGGATGCGCAAATACTACTGTATTGTTCCTACTCTCATAGTCCTCCATCTTCATACGAAGTATATGAGCATCTTCAGCATATGTAGGAAGTCCTTTGAATAAAGGTATAGCAGAACACTTCAGATAGGTATTACCATCAAAGTATACCATCTTATAACTATTGAATGGCCCCTTATCCTTCAATCCTCCATTATCAAAGAACTCTGCAGCAGTAACTTCCTTACCGGAAGCTAATCTATCCAATATATCAACTTGTACCTTATTGAGCTTACCAAGGCCAAATAACATGTACCTAAGACCCTTTTCTGTACAGTACATCTGACCATCATCACTATCAATACCCTTACCGGATACTGAACTGATAACAGGAGTAGTACGATAAGTAATATGATGAATAGTCTCCAAGGTATGTTCAATGCCCCAGTCCTTATGAGTAAATGGTACTGACATATTAGGGCCTTGTGCATTAGCACCTGCCATTCTCTTAACCTGGTCAATAGGATCAGTAAAGTTCTTGGCCTCATCACCGAATAATACCTGGTTGATACCTACTGTATTCAGGTAATCATTAACAAGTACCTGCATCAGGTTATGGCCGAAATCCTTCTTACTCAGGTTCATCTTACCATTAAGCTCCTCACCCATACCCTGTTCCAGGTAGTTAGGTGCTAAGATGTTCTTAATAGTAGTCATATCAGAACCGGTCATAGATATAAGACCCTGTTCCCTCATCTCTTTAGCAAGTTCCAGAGTCTGGTCCTTCCAATAATCCTGCAAGTGCTCTTCAATCTGCTTACGGTGCTTACTGATATCCTCTCCCTGTAAAGCAAGACTCTCCAGATCACCGGCAATATCTCCTAACATAGGAGCAGCTGTAAAGAACCTAAGACCTCTTGGTGATATACCATTCTTACCCTCAGTATGATACCCTGCTATAGAACCTGTACCTGCAGTAATCTCCTGCTGTACTCTGCCTATCCTGGTAAACTCCTGTTCAATAATACCATATAGTATATCAAGAGCCTTGGCAGATAACTTACTGCCAGTAACTGCCTTAACAACAGGTAATCTAACCATATGTATAGAGTTCTTAGCCTCTATAGTACGTATAGATATTGGTACCTTATAGAATGTGTTATTCCCCTCTACCACCTTAGTATCCGGTTGTTCTCTTACATCATATAGTCCTAACAGGTTAGCAAGGAACTCACGGCTATTGTAATCCCCATAAGTAATACCATCATCTTGTCTGAGAGTACTCCTAAGGCCATCTATCTGCTCTACCTTCAACTGCTTCCTATCCAGTAATACCCGTACATCAGCATCAGAAAGTAACCAACTATTCCTATCAGTACCCATCAACTCTGCTACTCTATTAGCATCATTGAGATCACTGATAGCCATAAAGTCATAATTAGGATACCCATGAGCATAGATAGTCTCCTTAGCAGCATTGGTGAATGACATAGTGTTAACAGACTCATCAAACATTGCATTACCTGTAGCCAACTTCAACAATACAGATCCCGGAGTACTACCAGATACTTTATCAGATGATTCAGTTTCCCTGGAGAATATATCCTGATTCTTCTGTAATGGTGTTAGTATATTAGCACTCAGTGACTTAGCATCTATTACCTCAACATTGTTATATAGATCAAGAAACTTCTGTTGTGCAAGAGTCCTTACACTAGGATCCTTACCCGCAGTTATAAGGTACTTCACATACATCTGGTGCAAAAATATACCTGTCTGCTTCTGGATATCCTCAGATAACTTCTGTGATAATACCTCTAGTGGCTTATCAGTGATCTTCACATCCTTACCACCGGCAAGTGATATAGTATCTATCAACTTATTAACTGCTGTACTGCTTCTCTTCTTCAGTGCTAAGTTAGCATCTCTCCACTGTGAGAACTGGTTCCTTGCAGCATCCCTGGTATTAGCATAAGATATCCTGTACCTGTTGTTCTTATCAATCTGGGTAAACAGATAAGGAGTTTCATACTGGTTAAAACCTTTAAGTACCTGCATCAGTAACTGGCTGTTCTTAGTGGGTTCCATAAGCTCCTCATCAAAGCCTACCTCATCCAGTAACCTATTAATAAACTGTGCAGTCTCCGGGTTACCCTGGTGATTCCTATATTCTAATAAACGCTCTAGTAACTTCTGCTCAGATGAATGGTTAGATAGTACCTTCAATAGACCATTATATACCTTATTAGCAGATACTGATCCATATATGGGAGAACCATCTACAAGTTCCTTGTTACCGAACATGTCCTTATCCAGGGTATAAGAAGTAGAACCTATATATCCTCTCAGGAACTTAGACAAAGAGCCATAATCACTCATAGGACTCTTCTTCTTATGGGCATTCTCTGTGTTATTAGGACCGTATTCATCCTCTATAGCCTCATTCTCCTCATCTTCAAGATCCTGCCTGTAACCCATAAGGTTCAAATGGAAATCAACTGCTCCCTTAAGAGATTGCAAAGCATCCTTATCATTGAATGTCTTCTTCAAATCAATCAAATCATTCATCCACTTAGCTCTCTGGCCAAGATCCTCTATAGCCCTGGCCCTGCTCTTGTAGATAGGTAATGAAGTATCGTAAGTATCCCTGTATACCTTGAGTATCTTATCAAGTTCCTGGGCCTTGTTGTACTCCCCACTATCACCAACTGCCTTATAGAACATATTCACTATACCGGATACTATCTGGTCACTAACATCCTGTGATAAGTATCTAGGTACCTTAACCTTACCAGTAGAAGTCTCAACATCCTGGGCACCTACCTGTATTACCTTAAGAGCAGGTGTATTCACACTCTCACTCTGGATACCTGTAAACTGATTAACTGCTAACCCTGCCTGGGTATACTGACCACTGTTGATAGCAGAGAATAAGCCATGTAACTGTGAACTGGTTAACCTATCCCACAAACCCTTAATAAAGTCAACTATATGGGCAAAGAATCCCTTAATAGTAGGAGATGTCTGTACCTTCTTATCCATCATCCACTTATCAAACTTATTAGCCATATATTCCTCTAACATAGTCTGGTGCAGAGTAGCTCTGTCCATAGCAGCATACTGAGGATGTAAGTTCCTGAACTGCTGTTCCTTCTTATCAGTAATCCTATATTCCTTACCGGCAATCTCCAGTAACTGATCTATCTTGGCCTGTGGTAATAACAACCTGAATATAGCATGGAAAGCCTCATGGTACTTAAATGGACTGTTCTTATATACCTGTATAGTACCACCGGTAACATTCCTGAGAGCATCTAAGTGAGTAATAAACTGCCCTACTGTGATGTTATTATCCTGCAGATTCTTAACCAATATACCCATATCCTCTACAGATATGATATCCTGTGGCAGATTCTGCTGTACCCAGGTAGTAAATGCATCAATATGCTCTACAGACTCTGCAGTAAATGGTTCAGTAGCAGGTACTATCTTAAAAGGAACAGCATCATCATCCCTGTTATTCTCCAGGGCATCAAAGTCAACTTCCTCTACAGCCTTCTTAATATCCTCTTCCTTATTCTTCTTAGGTAAAGGAGTAGCCATCATAAGCTCTTCCTTGGTAATAGTATGTATAGGAGGTTCGATCTCTTCCTGTAAATTCGTCTTAGATGCAGGTACACCGTATACCAATGATATGCTCTTAACAATATTAGGACGTACAGATGCTGTCATACCAAGAATATCCTGTTCAGTAGCCTGAATAGGTACCTGGTGACGGAAACTATCCTCAGTGATCTTCACTCCCGGGAATCTATTCTTCTGGTTAAGTACCTTCTGTATACTCTCAGCTAACTTCTGTGGAGTAGATATGTCTCTATTCTCCAATGTCAGTATAGGTGCCTTTACATGGTTAGTAGCTACAATAAGATGTCCTTCCTTATCAGGAGATGGTTCAACATATTCTAACCGGATATCCCACTTCTTATTAGTATCAGTAATCTTCTTGCCATTCTCCCTGGAATATACAGGTATAGCAATGAAGATACCGTGTATAATGTCCTTAATAGCCTGTATCTGCTCAGTAGTAGGATCCTTTTCAGATAGTAAAGTAGTAAGAGTATCTAACTGTGGTTGTAACTCATCCTGGGTATATACTGTAGGAGTAAGTTGTACCCATCTGGTATCACCGGCAATAGATAATAGAGCACTATAAGTACCTGCATTCTCATTATCAGGTAGAGTATGTCCTGAGTTCAGATCATCCAAAGTACCCTGTATCATAACCCTGCTACCATCATCAGCTATCCTATTACTCACTACTACCATAGAGCCCTGTGGATTCCTGTATAAGTTAGCAGATAAGTCAGCTAAGGGAGTACCTGCCTCACCAGTCTCTGTATAATCCATATTCAACCTGGGAATAATAGATAGTATATCAGATAACTCAGTACCGGATAAAGTAACCTTACCATCCACTAACTTACCCTCTATAGCCTTCTGTATAGCACTGGCAGTATCAGCATCCTGTTGAAACTGCGTAAGTGCCTGATAAGGAGTCATATTCTCCGGTATCTCCAATACCTTACCAATATCATCTACAGTAAGCTGTTTAGCTGTCTTCGGTACTCCATTGATGGTAAAGGTATAATAATCTGCATTGGTCAAATATCCTATAGGAATACCAGACAGATTTAACTGCATACTATACTGCTGTCCATTCTGATGTATAGCAGGGTTATCCTTAATATCAAAACCTTCTCCCTTCTTGATAGTAGTCACTACAAGAGATAGGTTATCCTGCAACTCCCCCTTAGATACTTTGGATAATAGATCAACAACTCTCTTCTGTGACCTGTCCTTAACTGCCTTCCTTGCATCCGAACCTGTCTTCAATCTACTAATCTCTAATGGAGTCATAAGAGAACCATTTTCATGTATAAATGGCACTCCGATAGTAACCTGTGAGTGTAGTATCTTCAACTTAGGAAGTTCAATCTCTGGTTCATCATCAGTATCTGTATCAGGAGGAGTATCAGTGTTAGTATCATCCTGTGCAAAGTGAGCATCCAGTATCTCATTAAGATGTTGAGTATACAAAGCCTCAGGCATAGACTCCCTCTGGTTCTGTAGTATCTCCAGTTCCTTGGCCAGCTCAGGGTTATCATTCAGGTAATTCTGTAGTAATCCAGGAACATCAAAAGATATCTCATCTCCATTGTAGTGATCATTAATAGCCTGTCTGGGATCAGCAGGATATTCATTGGTGGTGTCAGTATCCTCATCAGGAACATCCTCATCAACAGGTCCTGTCTGCACATCAGCCCTTTCCTTAAACTCCTTATCCATCTGCTGTCTGGCCATTCTCTCAAAGTGATAGATACCATCAGTATGACGGTCTACCATCTTCTTAAAGTTATCCAGGTGTGTAAGTACATTCAAAGCAGCTACATAATCACCATGATCCTGGTTCAACTTCATATAATCCCCAAGAGCACTGAATGCATCATCCATTACCCTATGATCAGTAATAACAGGACTGTTGTTATTGAACTCCTTGTTCTTGCTATCTACATAACCGGAAAATGCCTTATTCAGATTCTGTGTGTGCTTCTTATACTCTTCATCAGTAATATCCTCAGCAGATAATGCATCATGAGCAACTGTCCATACAATAAGATGAGTCAACTGTTCCTTAGCATCCTTTTTAATATCAGTAAGTTCTTTATCTTTCCCTAATGCATCATAAGTAGTAATTTCCTGCTTTAATAAAGCCATTTGATGCAAAGTTGCCTCTTTATTACCTAGTATATCGAAAGTGTTATTAACAGCAATTCCTATACCGGGAATAGAACCCATCTCCATCTTGATCTCACCTGCTCTCTTAATAGCCTGAGTAGCATTATAATCAGTAGTAGCTAATGTCTCTATAGAATTATCCAGTGCCAGCTTCTGTATCTGAGCCCTTCTATATGCTACTGGATCATTCCTGTATAACTCTGGCTGTACTATATCAGAATACCGATCCTTAAGATCCTGCCAGTTATTATGATAAGCAGTGATGTCATCAGTAAGACTCTTGATATAAGTCCTCATATCAGTAGGAGTAGCATTCTTACTCTTCAAGGTAGGAAATGCCTGTTCAAACTCCTCATTGGTCTTAAACTTATCAGAGAACTCCTTGATATGGTCTATAAAGCTATCATAATTATCTGTCTTAATAGCAGTAGCAACTGCCTTAGTAAACATATCTTGCTTGGCATTAGTGAATGTGTACTTATCCCCTATCTGAGCAGCAGCAGCCATATCCTTAATACCAGTACTCTGTACCTTAGTATTAGCTATATGTTCATCCAGCATCTTAGCAGGATTAGCATAAAAACTGTTGAGTAAAGCTCTATTCTCTTCCTGTAGTCTCTTGTTCTCTTCTAACTTGCTCTTATACTCCTTATTAACCAGACTATATCCTTTTTGTTGGGCATACATGGCTGTATTACTCAAAGGACTCATGAATAAGCCAGTAGTAGCCCCCATAAGAAAAGTCTTCCATCCTCCGGAAGATTCCCATATATTCCTACCAGTAGTAGGTACAAGATCCTGAGAAGCAAGTCCTTTAGAAAAATCAGCTTCTGCTATATCAGAGAATATAGATCGCCCCTTAATATCCTTACTACCGTCATATAAATTAGTATAGTAGTCTCTGAATGTCTGATCACTGGTATTTTGTAGTACTTCCTGTATACCCTCTGCTATCTCGAACTTAGTACCTTGAGATGCCAGTGTCTTAGCACCAAATTGCCATAGAGCAGTACCCATACCAAAGTCCTTCCTGATCTCATTAGCAGTCCTGAATGTAGATAATGGCCCTGTAGCCTTCTGATAAGCTATTCTCTTACCCTCCTTAGCTATTGTGAATATATCCTTCTCACCTTCTTCAGCAGCCTCTCTGAGTAGCCTCTTGGCACTACCGAACTTAGAGAACATATTACCAAACTCCAACTGATTCATGGTCATCAATAGACCAGTGTTCACTATAAAGTTATCAGTAGCAGCTCCATATGCAGTCTGTTTAATACGTTCAAGATCATCACCTGCAGGATATTGTCCATCGTGCTTGTTCTGGTACTTAGCAACAAGGTCTCCATATAACTGTCCATAGGTATTAGCTCCTTCCATCATAGACTCTGCCTTAGCAGCATTAGCCATAGAGAAGGTCTTGATAGTACCTGGTACACCTGCCTTGAATAAATTCCACATACCAGTAACACCAGCATCCTTTGCCTTATTGATATCTTCAACTACTTGTGCTCCGGGTAGAAATCTCTTGGTGCCATTCCAGATATCTTCCATAATAGACCTGTTAGCAGATAGATCACTCATCTTCCTCAGATCATTAACCTGTTGTGCCTTAGTAGCTGTCTTAGGAGCAACTTCACTAACTATCTTAGCAGCCTTCTCACCTGTTTGTATACCACCTTCTACTGCCCTGGCTCCCTTACTGAATAAACTAAAAGCCTCTCCTATACCAGCAGTAAGCAAAGTCTCTCCCAGTATCTCAGCTCCCATACCCAGGCCAAAACCCATCTGCTGACCAATATCCCCTATAAATTCCTTACTAAACAAGTGGTTATCACCATAAGGAGTATGATAGATAGCGTACTTATTCATGATATCCTCTTGCTTCTTGTTATTAGCAAGTAGCTCTTCCGGAGTACCTAACAGAGCTTCCTTACCTGCTTGCCAACCACCACCAGTACCCCAAGTAAACAAGGCATTAGCAGTATGGCCCCAGGACTCTACAGACTGCTCAAATGAACCTACAGCTAAATGAAAAGCACCTCCTGCAGCATTCTTCATAACATCTCCCCAAGTCTGTACCTGTCCATAGTTGAGTTCATTAACATCATACGGTTTACCATCAACCATAGTAGTACCGGCATAAGGTTGAAAACCAACATCCTTTACCTTGCCACTGTTCACATACCTGTCTGCATTACTCTTCTCCCAATCAAAAGATACAGGTTGCAGTTCAGTAGATAATGTAACTGGAGTAGCAGCATACTGATTCCAGAAATCCTTCTCCCCATTACCCTGCTTACCAAGATCAGCAGCATTATACTGTATTCCTGTATTAGGATCAGGTAATACAAGTTGATCAAGAGATATATGAGAAGTATTCTCCGGTATAGGAAGCAGATCAGGTATTGCTGACATTTAATGTAGTTTAAGTAGTTGTATCAAAGATAAGAATTTCAAGTGTGGTAATATAATAAATTTCCAGCAATTTTTTTAATTTAAAAATGTAAGTGACAGTAAGACTACCCTTATCCTCACAAAAACTTACTAATAGTGCCCTGGTAACCCCTCACTAAATATATGAGTTAATATTTGTTTTATAATTATTTTTGATGTTAAGTAAAGTTTTCTTATCTTTGATTTCGAAAACATACATTAACATAAAAATTGAACATTATAAAACAAAAGATCAACTCCTGATTTATCTCGTAAAAAGAACCTGATATTTCAAAGTGGATTGTTTACTGTCTATGGATACTGTTAAACCAGATAAGAAAGTGGATGATATCCTGACAATACTAAAGGGCATAAGTCTTAATGAAGCTATCAGAATAATAGCATCAGTAACTGCCCAGATAAATGATGCTGCAATTATTCCATAGGATCAATACCAATCATATTGAGTATTGTTCCAATAGTATAGTTAACTGTCATCGTAGTATTGTTAGAAAGAGAAATATCACATTGCTCACCTATTGCAGATAAAGAAACAATACTGTGAGTAAGGATAAAGTACCGGCGACCATTATAGTCTATTTTAATAAACTGTTTCATATGTATAAAGATAGTAAACAAATTGAACCCTTTGATTTATCTCGTTAAAAGATCATGTTGGGCTTGCCTGTTGTTTTATAGCTTATTAAGTTCTTTGACATTGCAGATAATAAAAAGCCCCTGAGGGTTAGTCAGGAGCCTTTGCTATTTCTTCCTGAGATAAGATTGTAGTACGGTATTAAGTACCGGAGCAAAAGCTACAACCAAAACTACTACATCATGTGCAATCATACTATCGAAATTAAAGGGTTAATCTTTCGATTGTTGGTTCCCGTGGCTTTGAGCCCATAACCTGATAATATGCAGTGAGGTAAAGATATAGATATTATCTGCAATGACAAGAGCAATGTAAATTATAAAACAAAAGATCAACCCAATATTTAGCTCGTTAAGAGAACTAATCAGTTAGGTGTCATTATGTTATGTTCAATTACTGTAGATGAAACCTGTGTTTTCTTTCCTGTATGGGTTGGTTTATAGTTGGTCTTATTTTGCTTTTGGTGTCAATATATGCCATAGGAATGCACCAAGACAAGCTCCGGATAAAAAAAGTACAGCAGCTACAGAAAGAGAAAGCCAACAAGGAAGGTGTATACGAACAATTTCTAAACCATAGTACACAGCAGCTACCGAAGTCCCTGCAGCTAAAATCCACGTTAATTGAACCATGTGAATCTGGGATTTATGTACCGCCACTTCTAACTCCTTTTGGGTTTGTCGGTCTTTTTCAATTTGGGCCTCACGAAGAATAGCACTTTTATATCCTCCTGCACTTAAGAATTTACTTCCTTTTATCGTACTTGAGTATATACTACTTGACCAAGATTGCCCTTTGTCATCCTCATGAATAGTAGTACCAACATATTTAATGTATTCGTCATTTTTTAATTGATCTAGCACTTTATTTAAAGTTATCCTGATGTTCCCAAACATAGGAGTAAGCTGAAAATTATTAAGTTCGTCAATATCAGTAAAAAGTCTTTCAACATCTGCATTAGGATTGGCATTAGTACTTATACAATACCATTGTAATGTCCAGTCTAATAAATCTATGAAATCCATAGAGGCATAATCCTTCATACCAATAATTTTAGTGCAAGATACTACCCTGCACCAGTAATCCAAATGTGTACAGGTATGTGAAAGGGTCTATTCAACCTCTCACCTATATTTCCACAACGCTATCCTGTTTCATTTCTTCCGGTATCTGTTACCGGATTACAGGTAGTACTGTAGCCTACTTCTGTATAACTATGGCTGTTATATCTGCTTATTTAACCTCTAATTAATAAATCTATGTTGGAATTACTACAGAGCCTGCTATGGTTCAATGATGATTACCGGGTTACTTTCACCAGACATAAGGCCAGGAATAATGAAGAGTACCTATGGTTTACCTATGATATTGCTACCGGTATAAGGCAGCACAGATACTATAGTGTAGTAGATGATAAGGTACTTATAGAGTTTGATGGTGAGCTGTATAAGGTAAAGGAACTGAAAGCTCGGTTTATAGGTAATATAATGATCCAGCTAGAAAATGTGGATATAGACCTTGATATAATCAACTTTATGGGTACTCACCTGCCTGTTATACATGGTGCTCCTTATAGACTACAGGAAGTTGTACAGGATCAGTAATAAGGGTACAGGGGAAATTACTTATTCTTAAAAGTATCTCTTATTTGATTATAGGTAGATTCTGTATGAGATACACAGGCTGGAATTTCTATTCCTAGTGTAGTACATACCTGAAAAACAACATAATCAGGTACAGGAATATCATTTATAGGAGTGCCTATATAAGTGCTTCTATTAGTTGCAGGATTATAGAACTTAATCTGTCTGGCTGTAACATTTATACCTTCAATAGGTTTTTGTTCACACTTCTTTTCCTTTAACCAGTCAACAAGATCTTCTCTTGTAAGGCAGCTCCCCTCTTTGCTCATTAGGCAACATTTGTCATTTTAAAAGATGTAGATGTAAAATGCTGGTTCTTCAGATAATGATTACGGGCTTCTTGTTCTTTATCCTGCATCATTACTTTAAAGATTTGTTTTAGATTTTCCTGTGCTTCTTCCTCTGTTTCTCCATAGGCAATAGCTTCCGGAAACTGAGCAATAAAAGCAGAATATCCCTCATTAGGACTGTGAGGACAAACTGTAATAAGCGCTAATTCAAAATCTATTGGTGAGTTCATTGTTGCAAGTTTATGTAAAAATACAGAAAGTAAACATATTGTATAGTTAAACAAAGATAATTGTTTTTAAGATACAACTAGTATCTATTACTTACTATTGCAAAATTCAAAACTTTTGTACATTGCAAACCATAAAAATATCAATGCTTATGTAAACACAGCACTGGAAAATATTGAATACTTATAAAGTATCATAATTGTAGTATTACTGCTTCGAATTACCACACTAACAGTAACTATCAATGCAACTATGACTAAGATATACCCAAGATATGGGTGTAGCTGTGTCTTTTGCATTGATAAGGTTGTGGTAAACCTGAAGCAGTAAAAGAACATCGGTTACACCTATTTTATTTTTAACGCTTCTAATTACCACAAAATGAAGAACTATCTTCTAGTTTTGGCACTAATGTGTCTATCTATATCTTCCCATGCACAAGTAATTCCTCAGCTCCTTGTTATACCTCCTAATAACTCAACTATTGCCCTTGATCCTGTACCTGATCAGGAACATAAGAAGTTCTTTATCTGTTCTAAAGAGTTTTCAGTTAACGATGCTCCGGTAGTAGTTAAGAATAATTTCATTGTTATATTCTTTAAGAATGGTGGTTATAATATTGATATAGGTGATCTACAGGCTCCTGTATGGAAGCTCACTTCCCAGGAAGAGTGGAAAGAAACCAAAGCAGGTGGTTATTCCTTCTACACCCTATTAGGAGATATCAGGACAAAGGATCAATCTGTTCATTCTGCAGCTATACTACTTACCTATGGTACTGATAATGTCATACAGAGTGTAATGCTCTCCTTCTTAGATGAGAAAACCAATGTTCTATTCAAGAAAGTATTTAATGATGACCGTTTTAAAGTAGAATACAGTGGAAGATAATAATGATAAAATAGACTGGCAGGAGTTTAGAAGTAAGTTCCTGCCGGTTCTCTTAGTTATACTACTATTGATTATTTATGAATTATATAATCTATTTACCAGATGAAAAAAGAAATACAATTCTTCTGTCCTGTATGTAATAAACCACCAGAAAATGTCAATTATTACAGGCGTATACTAGAACCTTTGGGTATTATTAGTGTGAGAGGTAATAGTTCTATCGAACAGTTAGGAGAAATGGGCAAGCAGTTAGAGGTAATTCACATTACCTGTAGGACTTGTAAAACAATATTAACTACTTTGGGTAATCCTGACGCACTTCAAACAAATAATTCTGAATAGTAAACTAAGTTATTTACTACATTTACAACACTAATTAAATATAATATTATGAAAGAATATACTATTGTAGATGCTATAGGTACTACTGAATTAATACAAAAAGTCAATACTATGATAAAAGAAGGATGGCAGCCTACCGGGGGTATATGCTATATTCCTTTAACTACGGCTACTGAAATAGGTCTTATATTTTATCAGGCTTTGACAAAGTAATATAACCTTTTCTTATATCCTCAAGAGCTTTTTCTGCAAACTCTTTACTATCCTTATGAAGAGGTGGTTGATACTTCGTTGTGTCTATAATAGCACATTGATCTAATAAGGAATTAGCCATTTTTAAAACTTCTTTGGCTGTACTATAATTGCTATTCTCAAATAATGCTATTATCTCTTGTGCAGTAGGTATTTTACTTTCCATTACCAGGATCATAACTTCCTTTTTCCTATCCTAACTACAGAACCGGTATACTCACTAAATCTTGAGTAGCATTTGTTCCATAATAAACCTTATAGATAAATAGATATGACATTTCTGGAAAATGTAATGTCATATCTATTCATGCCTACGGTATCATAAGGGGAAATTATGTAGACAAAGCTACAAGTATTTTTATTACTGGCAAAAAATAATTTGGTAGTTATATAATGATAGCATTAATTAACTTTCATAGATTCTTGTTTGTTAAACTCAGCCAAAGTCATTCCATTAACAGGAACATTAGCATTAGCTGTACGGGTATTGGCAATAACTTCAGATATGTGATTAATAACTCTAGCATTCATAGTAGCTACTAATTCATCAGGGCTCTTAGCACCTGCTCCTACTAACAAAGGAATATCAAAGTCAAAATGGTCTGTCTTAAACTGTCCTGGATGTAAAGGATCTGGAACTCGTCTATCTATAGAGCAATAAGCTATTGTAGCCCTTCCATCAATTCCTTTCATACCTGGCTTAATAGTATAATCAAATCCAGAAGCCTTGGTAATAGGATCAGCTGTCATAGTCTGACCACTAAGAAGAGAACTATAAACAAAAACACCGGTACTCTTAGGAATAGAAGCCAGATAAGGAGTAGTTGCATTATCAGTAGTAGGAAATATAAATGTACTATTCTTCACATCCTTTATAGCATCATCATCTGTATTCTTAAAAGTAACTCTCCATGCCTCTTTACCATCAGGAGTCATTATCCTCACAGGACCATTGGTATACTTCTTAACACTCTCTGCATTTTCCAATATACCCCTAATAGTACTCATCTTATTACCAGCCTTAATAGGTTCTCCAAGCTCATTATTAGCTTGTTGACTATATATAAGAGGTACATTAGCAGGGTTAGCAATTTCCTTACTGATACCTACGGCATATTGTTCTTGTTTCTTATCAGAAGGATCATAACCAATCTCCTGTCCTATAAGACCGTCCTTATAATCTTTCAATTGCGGTATAATAACTTTAGATGCTCTATCTTGTAACTTACCTATAATACCTTCTTGTCCGTACTTTCCAAGAGCAGAGTTAGGGTCAAGTGGTCTATTATCCCATTTATGACTGGCATCTCTTATCTCAGTATATACTTTCCCATCATTTCCTTGATATGCAGAAGTACCATATAAGTGTTTATTCAGTTCCTGAGCAAGAGCTACCTGATTATTCCTTGGTATGAAGTTATTAAAGTCTTTAATATTCTTATCTCCTACAGCCTCTAACTGTCCTTTTAACTTGTCTAAAGTGCCATTCTTCCACATCTCAGCCACATCCCTAGAAGAGTAGTTAATAATATTACCATCTTGTCTGATAGATACTGAAGGAAAGTCCTTAGCCATATCCCTTGTAGATATCAACCTTTTAGAACCATCAGGATTAGTAGTTATTAATTTGTCATACTCCTTTGCATGAGAAAGAACCTGGGTAGCCACTGCATTATCAAACTCTTTCTGATTAGCCAGTAACTTATCCTTAGCACCAGTAGCCTGTACATTAGCTACTATGATCTTACCTATTCTCTCTGCAGCATCATCTGTACCACTTGCCATTATCTTCTCAATGGCCTTAGGTACATAGGAAAGTAAAGCAGTCTGCATTCCTTCAGGAGTTTCCTGATAGCCTGTTACTCCTGCATCTTTCAATACTCCTTTGACCTTATTCAAAGAAACTAGTTGTTCTGCATCCGGAGTACCTCCTGCCTGAATAGTATTGGCCCACTCTGTGAAGTTGATAATATCTGTTCTTGGTAAACTACTGGCACTCAATGCAGATGAAACACCATTAGGGTTATATATAGAGTTATGAACAGTAGCAGCTAACTTATTCTGAGCCTGTTGTACTATATCCAAACCATTAGCAAGATGTCCTGGATGAGCTACATCCTGCCCTAACAATGAACCACTTTCTGGCCCAGTACCTGTTCCTACTCCACCAGAAGTTGATGATGTAGAAGAACTTGATCCTGTAGTAGTCCAGCCAGTAGGCCCAAATGAAGGATCAGTCTTACCTCCAGGGATTAATTTACCGGTGTCTTCATATAACTTAAGATCCTGTCCTCTCAAAGTAGCATTCAACTCCGCCTGTCTAAGATCACTACTCTTCTTATCAAAAAGTACTTTCTCATATTCTACCCATCCCTGGTTAGCCTTTACCTCTACAGTAGACATAGAGGCCATACCAGCAGCCCATCTATCAGCCATAAATGCCTTACTGATATTACCTATATACTGTTCAGGATGTTCAGCCATATCCATAAACTGCTTCTGGTATTTCTGTTTCTGATCAGGAGTCAATCTGTCTCCTCCTATTGCATTATATTGATTATAATACTCAGTAGCTGCTGCACTATGCAACTTGATATTACTATTAAGTTCCTTTAACTTGAATATCTGACTGTCATTAAGTATACCTTTCTGCTGATTAGTTACCTGTGCCTCTATAGCAGCCTTCTCTGAAAGAAATCCTGTAGTCAACTTCTGGTAAGAATCTCCAATACCCTTATAACTACTAAGCAAATGATCCATATTCTCAGTAGCAAAATGCTCATTAAGAGCTCTTTCATCAAGTCCTGGATTCTGCCTTAGTATCTCATCCTTCTGCCTTTGTACCTGTACAGATGCTTTCATACGTATCTGGGCATCATACTTATCTCCTACCTTAGAAAGATAGTAAGTCTTGAAAGCATCTCTACTCTGCAGGCCATTAGTAGTTACTGTCTGGTTAGGCCCATTAAGAGTAGTTGTAGTAATTCCCTTCTGTCCTTCTAACTTGTAAGCAGCATCAATATCAGCATCAATATCATGTACCGGTATAAAATCCCTGGTCTCTAACTTCTTATATGCATCCGGATTCCTATTGGCCTTCTTCAACTTATCAAGAGCCTGTTGTATATAAGTAACAGAGTCAGGATCAAATAAAACTCTCTGCTCAGGATCAGTACTATCCCTAAAAGAATAGGCCTTCTGCATCTTGTTAGTAGCATCCTTGGTGTAAGCTATGTCCTGTAGAATAATATTATCCTGCCAGAATGGTGCATATAGAGCCTCTGCCTGTGCTACATTAGAAGGAAGGGATAGGTCAGTACTGGCTAACTTCTTAAGGCCTTCCTGGGCATCCTTAACATACTTCTCTCTTACTACCTTATTAGCCTCATCAGTAACAGGTTGAGATAATATGCTATTATAGCCGGAAGCTACTTCAGATAGTCCCTGCATATACTGAGATTCCTTCTTCTGCTGATTAACTGCTAAGAAGGAAAAATCAAATTGTGGTGTAGGTGTCTGCAGACTCCCCTGGTCAGTAATATTTTGTAGATATGAGGCCATATAATACTACTAAGATACTACATACAACATATAAAGTGTAGTATTCTGGTGAATAAATTTCAGATGTGTAACAGGCATATTACTATACCACATTGTAAGTGTATTACTTCTTAAGGAATTTATCCAGAGCACTAAATGGTCCTCCGTACTTCTTAACAGATCCATAGTTAGTAGTAACTGTCTTATTACTACCACTCTTCGAAGTAGTCTGTGTCTTCTGCCTAAGACCTGATTGCTCTCTATAAGCATCATCAGCAAACTCTGCAGCTCTTTCAGGATCACCACCACTATCTATATAAGCCTGTTTCCAGTCTCTTAAACTCTTCTGTTGACCAGAACCTGCTGAACCATTCAGCATCTTCTGCATAGCTAGTCTACCTGCCTCATCTCTAAATTGCAATTCTCCTGTACGAGGATCCCTCTTATAGATCTGATTAGTAGCATTCAGTTCATTAATAGACAATCTATCCATAAAGGCCTTCTCATAAGTATTTAAAAGATCAGCTCTGCCTTCCTTAAGACTATTATCATACTGTTGAGCAGCTATAGTATTACCCTGGTGTAAACTCTTCAACCTTGCCCTCTGTTGTTCTAGTACCTGGTTAGTCACTCCTGCAGCATTCTGGTTAGCCTGGTTAGCTATTCCTACATTCTGGTTACTATACTGTCCTATAATATCAGCAGCCCTGGTTCCAGCCTGTCCCTGAGTAGCTAAATAGTTACTCATATTGGCCTTGTTGTTACCACTATTACTCATACCAGTATAAGCACTGTTAGCCTGTTCAGCATTAGCAGCTAAGGCCCTACGAGGATCAGTAAATACAGTATCAGGTAATACAGCAGATATAGGTGCCTCATATGGCAAATACTTATGGATACTGGCAAGGTTCAATAAGCTACTGGCCATAGCCAATCTATCAGGATTAGTAAATGCCCTTGACTGTGGGGGAGCTGTAGTAGTAATATCTGGTTGGTTATTATCAGATATAGGAGTATATGGAGGTACTTCTACAGGAGGTGCTGAATATTCCGGTATAGGTGTAGGCATCTGATTCAAACTATGTAAATACCCATCTCTTACAGGCCTTTTAGCAGTAACAGTAAAGTCCTGTCCAGTGCCTATAGGAGGAGTAGGTGCATTAGGATCATACCACTTCACAGGTACATCATCATAGCCCCCATCAGCAAAATGAGGTAATCCACCATATCTCTGCATAGGAACCTGTTGTCCCTGTTGAGGAGGTGTTATACCCATAGCTTCCTTCATACCTTCCTGATACTGTGCCAGTTGTGTGAGCTTACCCAGGTAATTCTGTTGCATCATCTCAGCTGTCTTCCTAGTCATGTTATCACTCTTAGGATCAGATACTATAGCAGAGAACTTCTGTAGATCGTACTTCTTAGCAATCTCTGCAGGTGTCTTCTTCTTAGTCTCTCCAAATACCTTGAGTACATTAGGATCCTTAACCTTCAACTTAGCTGTATCAGAGAATACAAATGCACCATCTGGTACATTAATAGCCTGGTCATTACCGGAAGCATGAGATCCGGTATTAACACCCATTAATGCAGGAGTTCCATCATTGTTGAAGTCCCCTAAAATCTGCTCTTTTTTTTCTACTACTACATTAGGAGCTCCTCCATATTCCATTTCCTGCTTACCTGTTATCCGTATTCTCATATTTCCAGAATTTATTATAAACTATTTTAGTACTGTCTTTAAGTGCTCTTGTTAAGTGACTAGTAGAATCTGGTTTTTTACCAAAATGTAGAAGTACATCTTTCAGGCAATCAAATTGCTTATATAAAGAACCATCTATATTATAACCTATTACTGCCTTTCTTAGAGTAGTTCTTATTATTCCTTTATTTACTCCTGCACATTTTCCTTTCTTTGAACTACTGACCTTTTCTCCTACTTCTGGAGATCTCTTTTTATTCTTATAGGGGCACGTATAACCTATCCTTTTAAAAGTAGCCTTTATAGCAATAGACATTTTCTCTTTGGATTCTTTACTATGCCTTAATATACTACTAGGCCCTGTTGGTTGTATATTATACCCATATCTATCATCATGGACATTCAATAAATTACACCAATAATGCTCTTGATTAGCCAGGTATTGCTCTTCACATTCTTCTAGAATCTCAAATAAAAAATTGTCCTCACCATACTTATTCCAAGCCCTCTGTAACTTCTCATTATCATGAATATTATTCTTTAAATCATGTATATGACATCTTCTTCTTGCAGGAACAGTAATAGAATACCCTACATACAGTTTACTATTTATCAAGTTAGTTATTGTGTATATTCCTGAATCCATAAGTTAAATTAATTCAAAAGTAAATCCCATAGCCTTTATTTTCTGTAAATCGCTTTCATCTATATCATATTCACTACCTATACTATATTCCTTCTGCATCATAGGGTCTTTTGGAATAGTCCTACCTACCTTATAAGCATCTGATTGTCCCTGTATATTACTGTTAGCTGAAGGCCAGAAGGTGTTGAGCCCTCTGCTATAGCCATTATATCCTGAAGGTGTCTGTCCTCCATAGGCATATTGACCACCATACTGGCTCCTGACAGCATCTATAGAGTAATCCCCTTCAGTAGATTCATTGGTATGCCAGTTACCTTGTTGTTCCTGCATAGCTCCCTGTTGCTGAGGAGTATTCTGCTGTGCTCCATTACCTATACCTTGGAAACCGGTAGTATCTGGTCTATACAAGTTAGCATCATTGCCATATCCTGCCCATGAAGAAGTATCCTGAGGATATTGCCATGCTCCACTATACTGATCAGCCAGGAAAGAACCATTGCCCAGATCCTTATAATAAGGATTAGAACTATTGGCCATACTATTAGCAGTAGTCTGGTCCCTAACCTCTCCTGTAGGAGCATCCTGACCATAGTAGATATTACCTCCATTAGCCATTACAGGGCAACTCTTTATACGTATCTTCTTCATAATATATTAGTCTATAATGTCAAACTGATAACCTGCAGCCTTAGCAGCTCTGATGTCCTTATCACTCATATGGTATTCTCCACCCATCTTATAGTATCCCTGAGCATGTAACTGCTGGAACATAGATGGTGATTCTCTCTTGATCTGTCTCTTAACCAATTCATCCCTCTCCTTCATAGAGAGTTCACCCAACTTCTTACCCTTCAATGCAGGATATATATCAGCACCATAAGCACCATTACTCCATGTCTTCAAGGCCTTATCTACAGTAGTATCTGCCTTATAGTACCTGCTCTTAAAAGTGCCATCTACATCACCAAATAACTGCTGCTTATATGCCTGTAGACCATGATCTACATCCGGGAATGCTGCAAACTCTCCACCATCAGTACCAGGTATACCACTAGGTTGTCCCTGGTAGTTAGCCATCCACTCAGAGTACTTCATATTACCTGGATTATTGGTATCAGTTGCTATATCACCCTTCCTGCCCTTACCAGAGAACTTCTGTATATTCTGCTGTACAGGTGCCTGAGGTATACCCATAGGTGACATAGCAGTGTTATTATCAGGTAATGGAGCACTAGGAGTATAAGCTACCGGCAATAGTCCACCACCTACATCCATTCTCTGTGGCCCACCATATTGTTGTGGGTAGAACATACCTGCCTTAGTAGGAGTATTCTGTGTAGGACGAAAATAACCATGGTTAGCAGTGTAGTCACCCCTAGATCCTGGTTGCATCTTCTGTCCGGCAAATACATTATCAGTCATTCCTGCCTGCCTGTTATATCCCTGCATATTCCTCTGGTCTCTCTGGTTCTCATAGAAAGAAGCAGCTACCATACCAGCACCAAGAAGATTATTGAATCCTGTACCAAAAGGTCTCTGTCTCTGTGATCTACCTGCATTCATTCCATTATCAGGTATACTACCATCCTGAATATTCTGTTGAGCCTGGGCATCATCCATACCTGCTCTCCATGGAGCATTCTCCTGGGCAGTTCCTGGCATAGGTGTATTACTCATCTCCTGTTGCATGAGTCCTGTAGGAGGTGCTTGGTAAGCAGTATCTGGTTGAGGCCCCATTGTATTAGGTACTTCCTGTTCCTGGTTAGGATCATCAAGGTATGTAGGAGTATATCCACCAGTTACATATTTCATAGGGCCACCATACTCCTTATGGAATCCATGATGCTTTTTCATAGTCATAGCAAAAGCCTTCCTACGAGGAGTACAGGTGCTCTTAGTCATAGGTGAGCAATACCCCTTATGTGCTGGATTCACAGCTCCTTGTATCCACCCACCTTCCTTATACTGGTTAGGGTTGAATGCATTGGTATCTACATAGGTATTGGGAGCTGGAACATTATCCATCCTATAATCACCCATACTGGCTATATCACTAAGGTTATAACCTAACTTCTTCATCTTAGCAAGATCCTTAGGAGAAGGGTTATAAATAGATAGTGGTCTATACTGCTCTGTACCCTGGTCAGGTATATAAGCACTGTTGCCTACCATATTATTCCTAACAGGCCTTAGTTGATTATCAGTCAATGTATCTCCGGGATAGGTAACTGTATTATACAGAACAGAGCCTTGGTTAGGGGCAAGATGTGATCCTGCAGGTGCCTTCCTACCACCATCCTGCATCCTGGGCATAGGAATAAGTGGAGTACCTACATTAGACATAGGACTATTAAGCAGATAAGGAATAGGCCCTCCCTGTTCATAATACCCATTCTGTGAGCTGTTATTACCCTGAGACTGAGGAGCATTCCACTGTCCTCCAGGTATAAGAGGAGTACCAAGGTTACTCATAGGAAGGTTAGCCAGTGGACCTCCATTCTGTACTATAGGCATACCAAGGTTACTGAGAGGTCTGTTATATGTAAACCCTTCTGCAGTATATCCTCCATTCTTCATACATTTCTTCATCTTCTTCATAATCAATTACTTATATGTCATGAATAACTGTGCTTTCACAAAACTCTGCTGTAAGTCACTAGCCAAATTAGCAAGTTCCTCTAGGTTCTTATTCTTAGCATACTCTATTAGGGATATAGTGAACTGAAATCCCTCTGCCAAGAAAGCATTAAGGTTCTCATCACTATAAGGTTCTATCTGATCCATAACCACATTACTAAATCGCTCAGGAACCTGTACTCCTAATAGGTACTCTCCTATATCATCCTTACTATCTACCAGGGCCTTATATAACTCATCCAGTAACTTATGATGTCCTATAGTATGTGTCTGTAGATGGTATAAATGAGCCTTGTTATGATAAGAAAATAACTTCCCTATGATAACATCTGGTGTAAGATTCTTGAGTATAGCTGCGTTTTTAATATTCATTATTATTGTTTTGGGTATACTACTGATTGCCAATTTTTACCTTGTCTAATGCCAGAATATATACTTTCTGTAATACCGAATTTCTTAAAAATATCTCTTCTTTTCATTTTATTAAACATACATTCTTTTATCTGATAAACAACATCTTCTGTTAAAATAGCTCTACTATTACCGCTACCTATATGATGTTCTGATATTTTTTTATTCCTCTCTTCTGTAAATTTAAAACCTGTTAATTTTATTGATAATAACTTTTTGGTCTCCTCACTTACTTTATATCCTTTTCGGGATTCTGACATTCTTTTTTTAGTTTCCTCAGTATGTCTTCTATCAATACTGCTCTTTCTTCTTTTTTCTTTTTCTTCAATAGTAACTATTCTATTTTTAGCAGCTTCTACTGCTTTTTCCATGATCCACTTAGGCCTTGTTCTGCCTCTATTAGCATCTCCTATTTTCTTATTATGTTCAGGAGTGTTTTTTCTACCTTTATTACTTTCAGATATTTTAATATTTTGATAAACATCTTTAATATGACCTCCTTTAGTAAGGTTCAATCCATATTCTTTGTTATTATAATAATAAGAATTAAAGAATTTTATAAAGAATATTTCTAAATTATCTAAAAAAATATCTTCACAATTAATAATTTTGTATATTACTTCAATTTTATGTTCTATAAAAGTAAAGT